>Ga0180437_10000315_pt1 | contig 95681 bp, 78 predicted proteins | sample SS_ome_4_FD_132410 | JGI IMG/M metagenome (GOLD analysis project Ga0180437, IMG submission 132410) | Hypersaline lake sediment archaeal communities from the Salton Sea, California, USA - SS_3_D_1 metaG | ecosystem: Environmental > Aquatic > Non-marine Saline and Alkaline > Hypersaline >...
AGTAACATGGGGCAACTGGTAGCGAGCGGGATCTACGTGTTCCATGTGCAGTCGGAGGTTGGGGAGCAGGTAGGTAAGTTTGTTATTATAAGATAGGATACAGAAGAGGGCGAAGAGAAGGCGGAGAGAGGGCTCGATAGGACAAATTCGAATATCGAAATCCCAAACAGAAGCGTATCAGAGTACCAGGACATCAGATTCAAAACCTGATCTTCTGGTTTGCTGATATCCTGCATGCTGATGTTCTGATCTGCTGATATACTGTTTTTTATGTTATAATTTTTTATTCCGAAATTCGCAATACGCAATCCGCAATACTCTTTATCGTTCCTTTGGCGCCTTACGCCATACGCATTACTCTTTATCTTGCTGTCTCTTAGTGCTTAGCGAGGTAGCGTTTAGCGCATAGCGCAGTAGCGTCTAGCGAATAATCCCCAGCCACTCTCCAAACAGGAATTGCATCTGGCCAATAAGTAAACTCACGCGAGCCATAACCGTGTACCCGAATGCAGCACCAAAGCCGATCATGACAAACACGATCCCTATCCTTGATGTTACGCCGAGCACTCCCTTATGCTCGCGCGAGAAATAAAAGTATGAGATCGTACAGAGTACTCCAATGAATATCAGAACAGACCAGACAACACCCCATGAACCAGCGCCCCATGCCTGGAAATTTGCACTCGTTAATACAGTACCCTGGATCTGTTTGATGATACTTGCCTGTATTACTGCTGGTATGTAGTAGCCGGTGTAATAGCCGATCGTGATACCGATCGGGAATCGTACAAGCCAGGACACTTTAGGGATGAAGCGCGTAAGATACAACATGCCAAGGATGAACGAGATGATCAGGATCAGTCTTCCCTGTTGAAACAACGGCCTGAACAGTATCGGCACGAGGATGTTATGCCAGTAGAAGGTCACCAGATAACCGTTTGCTACCCCGATAAAGACATGCTCAGCAACCCGGTATATTGGATTTTCTTTATACAAAAACGAGAAGATCGCAAGGCTCAATAATGCCGCAATCCATACCCAAGGGTCAGGTGAAAGATTCATTGTTTCCTCCTTCGTTCATAGAAGTAGCCGATGTTTCCGATGATAATAAAGAAGATGATGACGATGTGGGCATAGGTGAGGGGCAGGACTGCTTCGGAAGCAACACGACGTCCGGAGATCTCCTTTTTCGTGTACACTAATTCCTCGTACTCAGCCGCACCTTTCATGCCGACCATAAGACCAGAGAATTGACCGGTCTGAAAGTAAGGATAAAAATCAGCGGCAGAGACAGCAGTGCATCCAACACCGACCTGGACACCGAAACGATTCTGTGCATACGCGACCCATGAGATTGGGATGCGCGAACCGCTCAGTGTTACCAGTATGCCGATATTATTATAGTTCCTGATCTCCTGCATAATCTCCAGGGTATCGGTCTGGTTGCCATAATAATCAACAGGATAAACCGCCGTGATACTTTCGCCCATCCCAAGTATAGGGATGATCGGGGGCGGTTGCCAGCCAAGGAAAACATAGTCTCGACCATAAATAATACTATCTGCTCGAGAAGTGGCGACACTATTATATTCCTCGGTAACCTGGGTCAGGGCTCGTTGAGCCAGACCGATCATCTGGACATACAGACTGACAACGAGAACCTTGGTCCGGTTCTTAAAGGCATGCCGGAGCACGGCGATCGCCATTGGTTCACATTCAGCTTTGATCTGGGGGGAGTAGCAGACATCGAGGATCAGTCCTTTTTCATCTGGAACAGTATCGACCGCCTCGAACAACTTTTCGACCGGACGCATTGGAGTGACTTGTTCTACTCTGGGGAATATAAGCGGCAATATAACCGCCAGGGCAAGGAGCAGGTAGACAATGCGGCGGTCAATTCGGGTCAGGAGTTTTGTGAACTTCAATCGCCACCTCCCAGCCAGGCACGTTCAATACCCAGGATGATCTTTAAGGACGTCGCGACCGCACCCAGAGCGATGCCGAACAGAATACCACGCTGCCCAGCAACATTAGGTACATTGAGGATCCACTGAGCAAAACCTGGTAAATGGGGCGATATTTTATAACCCAGAGGTAAAACACCAAGCATGACAATGAATCCGGCTCCAAGAAGCAAGGTTGCTTCAGTCGAGCGAGCCCGGAAAGCGCGGTATGATGCTGAAGCCATAAAAAACGCGAGAAGGGCGAACATTGAACTGGCGAGCGGTATGATGATATTTTCATAGAGCGTTTGAATATCGAAGGGGAAGGTTCCGATCCTCATGACGATCGGACCTTCACCAGCCACCCCACCGAAAAGTCCAATGAATGAAGAGATTAAGAATGTGATAAGGAGTATCCATGAATATCCCCAATTCTGACGCTTACGTCGGATCTTATCGACATGCATGCGTAAGAGACTTCCCAGGGCAAGGATCAACGCAAATCCGGCAAGAACACGCAGGATATCATTGCGCACGAAATTGTCGAAATTCTGTACAGTCGGATGGGGAACGAGAAATGGAATGATCCCTAAAATACCACATATAAATACAAGGATTAATGGAATTTTCTTTTTCATCATCGTCTCCTATCTGAAAAGGCTAAGTATCGGAATGTGTGTGAAGAGACCGATCAGTGATGCAATGAGAAGAGCTGCGACAATGACCAGTTTACTCCAGTCTTCGCCTTTGATGGCACCTAAAAGCAGGGGTTGACGGGAGATATATGCAGATGCAGCGTACAGTTCTTCACCGATAAGCGTATAGTCGCATGCTGTGACGAAAAACGGCAATTGCGCCATGGCATCAGTGCCCGCGATCTGGATCGCGCCGGTAGAAGCGCCGGTTTCTGCAAGAACAAGCGATTCAGCGGCAAAATATCCGATCAGGAAGTTGGTTGCCGGACGTTCACGGGTCATGATACCATCAATACCAGCTGCATATGCCATTTGTTCGCGCGCAAGGAAGAAAACACTATCCGGGTCATAGGAATCCGGACGACCGACCTTTGTATAAGCTTCCTTAACGATTTCCCGGGCGACCGTGTACACGATCGGATCAGCATTGGGAACAATGAGTCTTGTATCATACTGCGCGGTCTTTTTAGCTACTTCACCCAAAATATTGAGTGACGCGATCGTAGCGACTTCCTCCACATACCCGAGGCCAAGAATGTATAGAATGGGCTTGCCCATTTCGGTTGCGCGCCCGACTGCATCATCGACTGCCTGAAGGCCCGCTATCTTCCGGATATATAGTTCTTTTCCTTTACGCGCGCTTAGAATGAAGTATATCATGAAACCGCCGAAGATGAACATTGCTATGAAAACATTTAGTTTATTCGTGTCGATTACTTGCGGATTACTGATCGCTTCATTTGAAATTTCCGAGAATACAATGATCGTATCCTGGACTGCAGCAATTTTGTACCAGTATGGTTTTCCATCTTCGGTGTTATCTTCGAACAGGGTACGGCGTTTACCCCGGAATCCGATACGGACGAAATTGATCCCATCCTCGCTGCGGTGGATCTCGTAACCGGTAAGATCAGCATTGTCCGGTGATGGTTGCCATTCCACAAGAATCGCACCTCCGCCGTCATCTGGAGCGTCATATGCCCGCACGTTGGAAGGTGGAGCCAGGGCGAACAGGGAAATGATTAATACCGTGAGCATTGAACCTCCTTTCTTAAAACCTTCACCTTAATCCTCTCCCTTTAAGAAGGGCGAGGAAATAAATGGAAAATCCCTTCTCCTCTCTGAGGAGAGGGCAGGGTGAGGAGTTAATAATTCCTGATATGATTCAATATATCCTGTAATACGGAATCAATATTTTTCAAAATATCATTATTTGAATACCGTAAAATGAATAACTGATGCTTCTGCAAAAATGCAGTACGCTCCCTGTCATGATTAATATGTTTTTTTGAAAAATGTTGTCCTCCGTCAACTTCAATGACCAGATTTTTTTCCGGGCAATAAAAATCCAGAATATATGGTCCTTTAGGAACCTGGCGGCGGAATTTAAGGTTGTTTAAATTTCGGTTCTTTAAATGATACCATAATACGCTCTCTGTATCCGTCATTTTGCGTCGTAATTGGCGTGCGCGTGTGGTTTTTGATATAGGCATTTTATTCAACCCTCACCTTAATCCTCTCCCTTGCAAAGGGAGAGGAGAGAAGGAAGATAACCTCCCTGCAAAGGGAGAGGAGAGAAGAAGATAACCTCCCTGCAAAGGGAGAGGAGAGAAGGAAGATAACCTCCCTTGCAAAGGGAGAGGAGAGAAAGAAGATAACCTCCCTGCAAAGGGAGAGGAGAGAAGGAAGATAACCTCCCTGTAAAGGGAGAGGAGAGAAGAGGAGATAGATTGTCCTTGTGAAGAGAGATGTACACCAGTTTCCCTCTCCTCTTTGAGGAGAGGGTCAGGGTGAGGAGGATAATACGAGTTACGATTCACCAGTACGCTCTTTACAGATACACGGTGTGCTGCAACATTTAGGACAACCGTTTGCATATTTCCCCATTACCTCTTCGGCATCGATACCGAGTATCGTACCCACGGACAATAGCCAGGCAAGACAATCCGCGAATTCTTCTTTTACTTTTTCAGGATCACCTTTGCGGATCGCGCGGGCTAGTTCACCGATCTCTTCGATGAACCAGGTATATGTCTGATGCAGTCCACGTTTTAAATCTTTGTTAAAGTAATGCTGTTTTATGAGGTCCTGGTAGTGTTTTAAATCCATCTTTAATCCGCGGCGGCGGACAGGGTAAAACAAAAAAGGGGAAGGGTTACCCCTTCCCCTTTTAAATGAGTATTAATCGAGATGTAGCGTGGCGGATAGTCTCCAGTTTCCAATATCGGTAAGATCACTGAAATTCATCAGGTCGATCTGGAGATTATCGGTCACTTTCCAGCCAATACCATAGTAATAAGTGGTGGCTGGTACTTTCGTTACGTCATTTTCGGATGTGTTCTCGGGGCGTGTATTCGGATCCGCATAGGATTCACTTGATGTACCTGTATCGGTATTACGGTAGTAGGTATATTCCGGATCCCATGCTTCGAGTGTATGAGTGGTGGTGAGATCGTTGATCGCGATCGTGTGGTCAGCACCGAGTCTCAGAACCAGATGTTTTGAGAAATCGAATTCCGCACCAACCGGGATATTGAATGTATTGACACTGCCATCCGTGATCATTGCCCAGCGTTCGGTGAAATAGGTATAAGTTTCGTAGCTGTTCTGCACGAGTGTGTCCGGATCACCGTCATCATACACCTGCGCTACATAGCTGCTGTCAAAACGGTTTACTGAATCGTCGACTGACCACATTGACCAGAAGAAACCGAAGCCAAAGCGGAAGTTGTCGGCAACCTCGAACAGCTGTTTGGTGCCAAGACGGAAACCACTGTACTTGAAATCGCCCGCATAGACTGATGTGGTGAGGGTGGTATCGAATGTCATTTCCGGATCACCATCATCATAACCCACGTCTTCTACAGTCTCAAACCAGTATTCGGTCGCATCATCGCCGTAACTGGTCGATTTCATGAAGTAGCCGCCATAGAAACGGCCCTGTGCCATATCATTCCAATCATAGAAGACCTTGACATTGAACGCCATCCGGCTGCCGGATTCCGGCATGTTGAGCGAGTCGAGATTATCAGTGAAGACATACAGATGAGATGGATCCTCGGGTTCAGAATAGACTTCCTCAGCGCCCGTAATGAATGCTTCATTACCATAGCTGAGCATGGCATATCTGAAATCAGCGCCGATCGACATCTGTTCCATATCCATCCAGCCGCTCAAGACAAAATCATCCTCACTGGATGAGTAGACTTCGTCACCGCTGTAGGTTTCCAGCTCATGTTCAGTCATTGAATCAGGGCTGAGTAGCTCAAAAATGTGCTCGTAATCGTAGTTGTTACTGGGATCAGTCAGTGTCTGGGTGTGATCGCGGTGCAGGTAGCCAATACCAAGTCGGAGATTATCCATCTGCGTGCCGAGTGCGACATAATAATCAGCATAGGCATTACGGTCGAAGCCGATCCTTGATTCAGTGGTCACATCCCACGCAGTAGGATCACCATTGGTTGGATCAAGCGACCATTCGATGATCTCCACCGAACCCTCGCCATAGATGTCATTTCCCAAAGGATCTTGGAGACCTGTATTGAGCGGGGTTTTGTCTACGCTTCGATCATAGACACCAGCCGGGAAAAAGTTATTGTAGTGTGTAACACCACCAATAAGCAGATACGGCTGGCTTGAATTTGAGAAGAGCTCTTCGTTTCCGGTCACAAAATTTGCTAGACCGGTCCATACACGTGACCCTTCAATCTGGGGTATACGTGCTGGATCGAACAACAGATCGTAATCGTCTTCCCATATCCGTGCGGTTGATTGATATCTGAATGATTCAGTTATCAATCCAAAAGATAACGTTAACATAAGCGCTATTGCTAGGGCATACCTCATCTTACCTCCTTTTTCATGCCTCCTGCATTAAGCATAACCTTTTTTGTGTCTGTCTATCACCTCCTTGTTTATATCATACATCATCAAAGCACTGAAAATTGCCTGTTGAGTATGTTTATTGTGTGATTATACACATAATTTTAATTTTGTCAAGATAAAAATACGATATTACGGGAAAAATGATTTATGCGATACAATGGTAGATTTCCCCGTTTGTTTTAATCTGCGGGACGAGCAGGAGATGGCTTGATAGGGCAAATCCTAAATTCTAAATCCTAAACAATTTCTAAACTCCAAATATGAAATTTAGAACACACCAGGATAATCAACATACAAGGAAGAAGGCGGAAAGAAGGCGAAGAGAGGGCGAAGAGAAGGCACAGAGGGCTTAAGAAGGCAGGAGAGGGCGAAGAGAAGGCACAGAGGGCTTAAGAAGGTGGAGGAGAGGGCTTGTTGTGAATGTTCTCGACGAGATTGCGCAATAATCTTTTAATGTTTACAACATTGGTGATTCGGATTAAAAATTCAAATGAGGTAGTTACTTGACTTGCAGTGCATTCGCCTTACAATACCAAGTGATAATGGTGCTATAATGATCGAGTTGAATGATATTTCATATACAATTGGTGAGCGGGTGCTGTTTTCACATGTAAACCTCCGGATCAATCCCCATGATCGTTTTGGCTTGGTGGGTGCGAATGGTACGGGAAAAACCACGTTACTGCGGATCATACGAGGGGACATTTCCCCGTCCAGCGGTGTAAAAACCGGGGCACGTGGTGTACGCATCGGCTATCTGCCACAAGAGGAGATCGTACTTAAAGGCAATACATTGATCGATGAAGTTCTGCGTGATTTCAATGAACATATGGAATGTCTGGCGGATATTAGAAGTGAGATGAGCCAGACCCCCGATTCCCGGGATCTCATGAGACGTTATGAGAAAGCGGAAGATGCCTTTCATCAATTTGGCGGTTATGAGTATGAGACTGAAACATATAAAATCCTCCATGGTCTGGGTTTTGAGAAGGTCGACCATAAAAAACCCGTAGAAACTTTCTCAAGCGGGTGGCAGATGCGAATCGTGCTGGCCAGGATGCTGTTGAACCGACCGGACGTTCTCCTGCTGGATGAGCCTACAAACCACCTTGACATTGAATCCATTGAGTGGTTGGAGAACTATCTTGAACATTTCAGTGGGGCGCTGCTAATTGTATCTCACGATCGGTATTTCCTTGACAAGATACTACAAATGACTCAGGGTACGAGTGGTATCATAGAATTGGATGCCGGACTTTGCAGGAGATACCGGAGCAATTATTCAGGATATCTGCGTGAGTCTGCGCAGCGTAAAGAGCGTCTTTTACATATGGCTGAAGTCCAGAACAGAAAGATCGCAGAGATAAAGGATTTTATTGCCCGTAACAAAGCAAATAAGAAAAAAGCCCGTTTAGTTAGAAGCCGAGAAAAATATCTTGAGCGCCTTGAACGTATACAGGTGGAGACCGAACGAAAGAAGATGCATGTACAGTTTCCCGTCGAGGAAGTGCACAGCAAGCGGCTTATCGTATTGGACAAGATCAAGCAAACGTATGATCATCAAGATGTTCTGCGCAATATTTCTCTGACTGTCGAACAAGGGGATCATATTGCTATCATTGGCAAAAATGGAGCTGGCAAATCTACGCTTTGCCGGATCATTGGAGGTTATGAACAGCCCGGACAGGGAGTGCGTTCAACAAGTGAAAGGTTACGGGTTGCAGCCTTCTCGCATGAACTGTTGCTACAGCTCGATCCCGAGCAAACCGTACTAGATACGATCATGCAGGATACACAGCTGAAAGTCGTACAGAATGCCCGGGCATTCTTGGGGCTATTTTTATTCTCAGGAGACGATGTGTTCAAAAAGGTTTCGGTTCTAAGCGGAGGTGAGAAAACGCGCCTTGTTGTATTGAAGGCGATGTGTCAGCCGTCCAACCTCTTGATCCTCGACGAGCCGACCTATCATTTAGACAGAGATTCAGTCGCTGCGATCAAGCAGGCGATCAGTAACTATGAAGGAACGACGATCCTGGTTACACATAATCGCGATTTGATCGTTGATTTTGCTTCCCGGATCATTGAGGTTAAACAAGGGAAGATCCATGACTATCCGGGAGATTATGCATACTACCTTTGGAAGAAAGCACGATCCATTACGAGTTTAAAGGAAGGAAAAAACAGCAAGCGTAAAAAGGAACCGCCTGAACAGAGAATACAGCGTCAAATTTCGGAAAAGGAAGCGAGGCGGAATAAACTGCGGGAGACGTTCTCCCGCAATGCCAGCCAGGGGAATATGCGTAAATCAAAAAAGCTTTTTGAAGAGTATCAGCGCCTTGCCGAGGAGATCGCTGAACTGGAAAGTCAACTGGGAGAAGTAAAAAAAGAGAATGAACTATAAATATACTATCAGAAAGCGCGCACCGAGTTCTGATCTTATCGGGGGGAAAGCCTGGAATTTGAATAAAATAAGGTATCATGTTAAAGTCCCGGAGTTCGTTGTTATATCAACCGAAGCGTTTCGTCATTACATAGAGCACAAAAAACCCCCTGAGGGGCTTGTACAAGAGATCCAACAGGTATTCCAGGAGTTGTTTCGTGCTCAGACGATCGCGGTCAGGTCGTCCGGTACGGCAGAGGATTTGTCAAACAGATCGTACGCCGGGATGTACACAACCGTGCTCAATGTCAGTGGTGTAACTGAAATAGTCGCTGCAATAACCCGGGTGTGGGATTCGAATCAATCCAGACAGGTGAAGGCATATCGCGTGCAACACGATCTGAAGCCAGGGGATATGGCCGTCATTCTTCAACAGCAACTCGAACCAGAGGTCAGCGGCGTTATGGTGACCGGTGAATCGCGACGCAGCGAAGTCATTATTGAATGCTGTCGGGGATTGGGCGACAGACTCGTGTCCGGGGAAATAACGCCTGCACGGTACCGCATGAAAGGTAAAAAAATCCTTGAACGGTCCGGGGAAGACTTGCTTTCACGAAAAGCTTTATCTGAACTTTGCGCAACCGGACAACGAATAAAGAGAATTTTTGGTGTTGATCAGGATATTGAATGGGCATATCAGAAGGGAAAATTATACATTCTACAGGCCCGACCGATGACTACAACACTTCAGGCAGTACCGAAAAGAGGAACTGTTTGGTGTAATGCCAATGTTCGGGAAACTATACCTGATCCTATCTCCCCAATGGGGTATTCTTTCTTTGAGAAGATCTGGATACCCGACATAATGATTAATACCTTTGGATTTCCTTTAACGATCGAGCAATACGAAAAATATCCCCCGGTTGAACGGGTATTAGGCCATCTCTACTGGAATATCAGCAATACAGCAGCATATGGAAAATCGATTGAACCGATCTTGAAGTTCACCGGCGCTGGAACCGCGATCGATCCGCAGATGGGGCAGGCAATAGAAAGTATTGATAGCGATGCGCTTCCAAGCCTTCTTTCGCCCACGAGGATGCTTCTGTTCAGTCTTTCAGCAATGGTGCGTATGCCATTTTTTCTAATAAAATCTTTCATTCTGTTCCGGTCTGCGAAGGGGAATATAGAGCAGGCATGTATAGAGGTCGATAAACTAGCTCAGGATATGCATCCTGTCGATGATATCGACAGGGGAACATATAATGTAAGATATTGGGGACAGATCATTTCCGGACGGCTGTCCAAGCGCTATTTCAGCGGCATACTTATAAGTGTGTTCTACCTGGCATTGCTGAGTAAGATATTGGGTTGGCGCATGGGGAAAAAAGGAGAGGCGATCGCGCGTATGACCACGTATGGGTTATTGGATAAGACTGGAGAAATGGTTTTGGCAATACGCGCTCTTGCATTATATGTACATCGCAAGATATCCAGGGTGAATAATGAAACACTGGATATTCTATATGAAAAAGACAGCTGTTTTCGAAAACAGTATGATGTTTTTATTGCAGAATACGGGCATCGGGGACCTGGAGAGTTTGATATCGCCAGCCTCACCTGGCATGAAGATAAGGCCCTTGTTTATGGTATGATCCAGAACCAACCGTCAATCGAAGAGAACCGCAGGCGGTCGGATATCATCAAGGACATATTAAAAATGCTCGCGCCTTTTGAACGATACTTCACAAAACTCTTTATCCCGCGTATCGAGGCATTCACCACCTTGCGAGAGACCGCAAAACATTATATATTCAAAATAATGCGTAAAGTGAAACAGCAACTCCACTTGCTCGAGGACGAATTGATAAAGCGGGGATATTTAGAACAACCGCGTGATATCTACTTTCTCAGTATCGATGATCTGGAAGCGATACGTGGTGATGTCCTGGCAAAGGAAAACGTACTGGATATGCTCCACGAACGAAAAAAAGAGTGGCAGAAATACCTCGGTATCGAAGTTCCTGATATCGTTTATGAGGATGGTAAACATGTGTTCTTTAGTACCAAAGAACAGGATAACCTCTCCGGTACTCCGCTATCCTATGGTCGTGTGCGGGGACGGGCAAAGATTATTCATTCGTTTACCGATGCCCGAATTCTTCAACCGGGCGATATAATGGTAACGAATCATACAGATCCTGGTTGGACGCCGTTTTTCTCGATCGTATCTGGTGTGATCATTGAAGTCGGTGGTCTTATTTGCCATGCCGCAATGGTTGCGCGTGAACTCGGTTTGCCCACAATCGTGCTTGCAGGCGCAATGTCTTCGATCCCGGATAATGCTCAGATCGAGCTGGATGCGGATGAAGGAACAGTACGGATTATAGGGCAGGAGAAAGCATAATAAGGCATAGATGGCTATCGAGGATGAACTTCTAAATCCGAAATACTAAATTCTAATGTTCCAAATTCCAAACAGAAGCGTATCAGGATACCAGAATATCAGTGGGAAGCATACCAGGATCCTTCGGATTCGATTACAGCGATGAAACAGAAAGATTACAATGATATTACTCTTCCTGATCTTCTGGTTTGCTGGTATCCTGCATGCTGATGCTCTGATCCGCTGATATGCTGTAATGTATCTTTCGCCTTACGCCATACGCATTACTCTTTATCTTGCTGTCTCTTAACGTTTAGCGCATAGCGAGGTAGTGTTTAGCGCTTAGCGTATTTTTTAAGATATTTCTTTGCTGCTTGTTGTTCTGCGTCCTTCCTTGATTTCCCGATCCCGGTGGCTTTCTTGGTATTGCCAATAAAAAGGTGTATATGGAAGGTGCGCTGATGGGCCGGACCAGTTTCTTTTACGATACGATACAATAGACCCTTCCGGTGTTTCATTGCCCAATGATTAAGTAGTGTTTTGTAATCCCTGGAAGTGAACCGCTTTCGCTGAAGGAGGATACGTTGAATAAATTTTCGCGTATATCCAAGTCCACGATCGATATAAAGTGCACCGATAAGCGCCTCAAGAGTATTAGCAATGATTGATGGGCGGGTTCGCCCGCCGCTTGTACATTCTCCTTTACTCATGAATATATATTTGCCGATATTGTACCTCTTCCCGGTATGATAGAGCGCTTCAGTACTTGTGTAGCTTTTTTTTCGTTCGCTTAATTCACCCTCACGTGCTTTCGGGTATATAGTGCAAAGATATTCTCGGGTAACTAGTTCAAGAACGGCATCACCAAGGAATTCCAGTACTTCATTCGAACCGCTTGCTTCAGGAAGGTAAGATGAGTGCGTGAGGGCGGTTTTCAGTATGCTCCGACGTTTGAAGCGAATTTCCAGACTTTTTTCGATCTCTTTATAGTCGAGCGATCGCATCGATTTCAACCAGGGCATTTTTTGGCAATGCACGGACAAAAACAGCGGATCGAGCCGGTGGGTCATCAACGAAATATTTTTTATATACATCATTCATTAGCGTGAAATGTTCCGATGCAGTCAGATATACAGTTGTTTTTATCACCTGCCTGAGTTCCACCCCCGCCTCTTTGAGAACGGCAGCAAGGTTTTTCAGCACCTGTTCGGTTTGTCCCTCAACATCGTTCGCTACGAAATCACCAGTTGAAGGAGAAAGTCCGATCTGACCAGCAGTGAAAACCAGATCGCCGCATTGGATTGCCTGAGAATATGGACCGATTGCAGCCGGAGCTTTATCAGTCGCAATTACCTTCTTCATGGTTCACTCCTTGTTATGATGCCATCTTTTAGAACGAATTGCATTTGATCTACAAAAAAATGTACATATTCATGGTTCAATATTTTATTTTGAAGGGAAAACCATCCGTTTATATTTAAATTGTCTGCGACAAAGATTCCGAGTTGTTTATCGTAGAATCCCCCCAGCTTAACGCGATAGACTTCCGCAGTGTCAATGAAAACCGGGATCGCACGTGCTCGCATTTCCGCATGGAGAGTGATTGCGTTTGCTGCATTTGAAAAAGCACCTATTTGCAGATACCACAGCGAATCCCGTTCCATCGGGACCATCCTGGGCTGGATCTCGGTAGTAATGGACTCGTATGTCACACGGGGATGGATATTCATTGTCGGGGTGTGGATGAAATAGAATTGGCTTTGTTCATCCATTCCAATGACGAACGACGGATGACCAACACTGAAGAATCGGGTAATATGCCTGTCATTCGGGACAATGGTGTGGGTCCGCAGTGTAAGGGAGTCAAGACATACAATATTCTGATTGATGACAAAGATGAAATCCTCATATGATCGCGTTGACTGTTCCATGAGAGGTTGAAGATCTATCAGTGATCCTTTGCTGGAGATCAAGTATACTCCCGAATGAGTACCTGTCCAGAAACCTGATTTGTTTTCGAGAAACCATTCAACTGCCATGGGAAGAGGGGTGGATGCTGTCCTTTTTAAGGAAAGGTCATATGTCAGAAGATGATCCTGTATGTCAAGTGTGGTGAAGGTTCGGTCAGTGACACTGTACATATAGTCCATGATCTTTGCGGTTTTTAGAACTTTTCGAACATTCCCATTGTTCAGATCAATGATCTTAAGGAGCGATTCTGATCCCCTGTCTTCTATTACGTAAAGGGATACTTCATCGGAAGCAATAGTACGTCCTTGCGGGGAGACCAGGGGGCGGAGATCGCCATGTTTAATACCGATCCCGGATTCATAAGCCAGATGGGATTTTGCCAAAATCACGATCTCCCCGGCCGCGATCAAGAGCACTTTTGAATTATTTACACACATCGAAGTATAAGTTTGGGGCAAGATCGTCCGATCAATAATGTGCAGATCGTCTGGATCGATCTTATATAGGTTGCGTTTGGTAAGTACATAAAGGAAGTCATCAAGACAATAGTCGATGATCGCGCTATGTAATTTTTGTTCTCGGATCACCGAATTAGGGATATCAACAGTAAATATGGTCGAATCGACCGCAAATGGGCTGTGGAGCGAAATTAGCACGGTTATTATGCCGATTAAAAACATCAAGAAACTATACGAAAAACAGACAAAAAATCAAGTATTCATTGATAGTGCTCCCTGTTGACTTTCGCAGCATTATAAGTAAAATTGCTCTAAGGAGGTACAATGAAGAGATTCCTTATAGTGGGTGCTATTGCTTTGCTATTCTTTACGGCATGTCCCCCGGTTGCGCTCAATACAGCGCGGATTGCCTATTTCAATGATCAGGATTTTGAACATGCGAAAGAAGCCTGTCTTCAGGGTATCGAGACAGATCCCACTAATTGGGAGTTGTATGCGATTCTTGGAGGAAGTGAGGTTGGTCTGAATAATTGGCTTTCAGCCGCCGATGCTTTAACTAAGGCATTTGAAATCGATTCCACAAAGATGCTTGGCTGGATCGCCACCCAGGAGGGATGGAAATACTATTTTCAGCCATTCTATTATGCGGCAAGGGAACTTTCTGAGGAGGAGAATTTTGAAAAATCCCTGGCACACCTGATGTATGCAGAAAGGCTGGATCCCACAGATGGAAGAACATATACACTGAAAGGTGTCATTCTTCAACAGCAGGGTGAAGTAGAGAAGTCACGGGAAGAATTCAAGAAAGCGCTGGACAAGGATCCCAAGAATCCAGATGTTCATTTCTTGATCGGTAAAACGTGGTTCGAAGCGAAAGAATATGACAGTAGTTTGGTATATTATACTAATGCTGTGGAGCACTATGAGGATAAGTATGAAAAAGAACGTAAGCTCATATTCCGCAATTTGCCCGCATCGGACAGGGCTGTTGAACACGAAATACTCGCATTATGGGGAATTGATGATGATAAACTGGATGAATTGCTGACAGTCGTGCTCGACCTAGAAGGAGGGTTGAAACAGAATCAGCGGATTCTGGATAATTATATCAAGGCAGTCGATGGTTATTCACAGAGTTACTATTTTATTGGCATGTCCCAGTTGAACCTCGAGAACTTCGAGGAGGCATATGAGGGCTTTAAAATGAGTCTTGAAATCGTCCCGGATGAGCTCAATGCACTCTACTTTGCCGGGGAGGCACTCATAAGACTTGAAAGATATGATGAAGCCAAGGGCTTTCTTAAACGGGCCACCGAGCTCAAGGAGGATGATCTATTCTCATGGTGGTATATTGGAGTGATCGAAATGCAGCAAAAGAATTATCAAGAGGCCATCAAGATCTTTGAGGGCAAAGTGCTTATTCTGGACGAAAAAAACATTGATGCATTAACGAATCTTTCATACTGCTATCGTGAACTGGGAAATAATCAGAAGGCATATGAGTACCTGATGAAGGCAGACAAATTACAAAAGGAGCAGTAATGGCTATTAAAACAAGAGAACGGTTTTTGAATGTATTAATCTTCATTGGTGTGCTTGGATTACTTTTTGTCGTGGGTTATCCGCAGTATAGGGAATCTCTTCCTTCCAAAGTCAGGATCGGCGTTGATATGAGCTATGGATCAATACCCTTTTATATTGCACAGGAAGATACAACGCGCCGTTACTTTGAGATCGGAAAAGTTGAACCTGAATTTATCGAAATCACGGGTGATCCACTCGATGGTATTAAGCAGGGATTATACGATGTTGTTGCGGTGCCATGGTACAAGTTGCTCATTTCACCAAGCACAAACGGTGATACAATACGCGCTTTTGGCACCCTTGAGGTGAAATCAGGTCGGAATATAGATGCTCTTATTGTACCTCCAGACACGAAGATCAAACGTTTGGTCGATCTTAAAGGCAAGCGGCTGGGCTATATGGCATCAGAGGAATACGTCGTTAATCTCATACTTGGAAAAATGGAAGAGCAGAAAATAACCGGTATTCGAAAAGTCCCATTAAGTCAGAATGAAATAATAAATGCGTTCAACAATGATGTTGTTGATGTTCTGTACCTAATGGACCCATATCGTGCTTATATGGTATTTCAGGGAAATGCGATGTTAATGGAAGGACTGATATCTGCATACATCATTCCCTCATGGCCTTATATAGCATTTGTCATGCGCGAGCAGTTCTTAAAAGATGAGAATCGTGTTGGTGCGATACGAGTAAAGGAAGCCGTGGAAGCCTCGTTGAGTTACTTGAACAGGAATCCTGATATTGCTAAGAGAACATTGCTGAAGCATTTGAAATGGGAAGCTGATCCTGTTTTCGTTTCAAGTATTAGATTACCGGAATTCCAGAGACTCGCTGAGATAAACATAAAGTCCATTGAGAATTATCAAACCGAACTCGTTAAACGGGGTATTGGCACTTGCGGTATCAAGCCGGCTGAATTCTTGTTTGATAGAGTTGATTTTGTACGTTAACCGGTCGTGCTAGATGGGGAGCTAGCGGTGCCTTGATTTTCGCCATATCAATGGCGGAATGACCCGAGATCCGCTTATGCGGGATCGAAGACTCTATGTGAGCCAGATGTTTCAGGGGCAACAGTGAGGAATTGAAGAGTGCTGACGATCGGGTCTTGTGATGGTACCGACTACCAACTCCGTCAGGTCTGGAAAGAAGCAGCGGTACGTAGTAAAGGGCTGGTCATAAGAGTGCCTGATCTGAGCTTTTCGCCTGACTGTTCCTGAGATCTTTTGGCGAAGAGGGTTGCACGGCCGGATATTCCTGCTGAATAATTACTTTACAGATTCCGAAATGATCGTGAAAATAAGGAGTTCTATTTGGTTTTTGCCGAACGAAGCGAGGTGTTGTGGCTCATCGTGTTTTATCCCTGAAATACCGTCCCCAGAACTTTAACGATATTACGGGTCAACAGCATGTTGTTATGTCCCTAAAAGGGGGTATCAAGACCGGACGGATCGGTCATGCTTTTCTCTTCGCGGGACCACGCGGTGTCGGAAAGACAACGACCGCGCGGATATTTGCCAAGAGTTTGAATTGCCAGGAGGGCCCGACTGCAGATCCCTGTCAGAGTTGCCAGGCATGTAAAGAAATAACCCTTTCAAGGAGTATCGATGTTGTTGAGATCGATGGTGCTTCCAATCGAGGTATTGAAGAGATTCGCAATTTGCGTGAAGGAGTGAAATATGCGCCGTTGCATGGAAAGTACAAGATCTACATCATCGATGAAGTACACATGTTGACATCCGAAGCCTTCAATGCATTGCTTAAAACTCTTGAAGAACCACCGGTCAATGTCGTTTTCATTTTTGCCACAACCAATTCGACCAAGATGCCAGCTACGATCCTTTCGCGCTGCCAGCGTTTCATGTTCAAGCGATTGAGCGTCAAAGAAATATCTGACCGTCTTATTTATATAGCCAAAAGGGAAAATATCGAAATAACGCCTGAGGCACTACATTATATTGCAGTCCGTGCGGATGGCAGTATTCGTGATGGAGAGAGTATCCTCGAGCAACTTGCTTCATTTGTTGAAGGAGTTATTCAAGAAAAGGATGTTTTTGACCTGATAGGATTTTTGAGTAATTCGTTTTATCATGAATTATTGCAACATATTATGTCCGGTATGCTGGACAAAGTTTTTACCACCTTGAATTATGGTATCGAGAATGGCGCTGATCCGGTGGAAATATACCGTGGGTTCACACAGTATATCCGCACTGTTTTACTCGCGAAATCACAAATGTCCGATGAACTGCTCGAATTAACTAATGATGAGGTAACTTTGGTGCGAAATCTTTCGGTAAATGAGACGACGCTTATTGCTTATATTGAATTATGTCTGAAGCACGAGGAAAATATAAAGAGATCGATCAATGCTCGAATTGCTATGGAACTTCTGTTCAGTCAACTCACCCTGCAGCGCGCGTATGATAATGTGCCTGTAAAACATGGGAACCGGAACGAATCAACAGAAAAAAAGAATCCATCTGAACCTAAAAAGAGTGATATAAAAAGTATCCTGATAAATATTCTTCAGCCGAAAAATCCCCGATTAGCCGGTGTCGTGCGGAAATCCCAGGTAAGTATTAACGAGGACACTGTTAAAGTCATTGTTGATAGTGATTTCTCCTACCGCCAGCTTCACAGTAAATTATCAACCATGATCTCTCAGTTACGAAAGGCGCTGCAAAAGGACATTAAAGTAGAACTGCACAAAGAGAAAAAAGAACGAAAAGATAGTGATCTAGTAAAGAATATAAAAGGTCTCTTTGATGGCGAGGAAGTACGTTAGGAATGAATACCTTTTGCGGTAGGAAGGAGTTTTAATGTGAAAAACATCATGAAGCAGGCCCAACAGCTTCAGGCAAAATTGATGGAGGAGTTGAAAAAGATCAAGGTCGAAGGCAGTGCAGGCGGTGGTATGATACGGATTGAAATGGACGGAGAACAGAATGTTCTTTCCATTAAGATAGATCCTGAACTTCTCAAAGATGACGATATATCGATGCTTGAAGATATGGTTTTAGCGGCATTCAATGATGCAAAAAAGAAAGTCACGGAGAAGACACGGGAAAGTTTTTCGTCTATCACCGGGTTCCCCATGCCGGGAACATAGGAACACTGCGAATCGCGAAATGCGGATTGCGGAATGAAGAGGAATACGCATACCAGGTTCTGTTTAATCCGCTGATAGATTATTCCGATAAATCCGAAACACTAAATTCTAAATACTAAACAAATTCTAATATCGAAATTCCAAACTTTCGTATTCAGTATTGATGATTAAGTGATTAACAGATCTTTCGCTTTACGCCCTACGCATTACACGCAATCTCTCGGCTTACTGCTTACTACATACCGTTTGCGATCTCTTGGTTCCTAGTTCTTAGTTCCTAGTAAGTACAGCACTCCGCGTAGCGGGTGCTAGCGTCTAGCGAATAAACAGTACCTTTCCGGTCTGTACTTTTGAATCACTCACAATTCGATAGAAATATGCGCCGCTTGGCAGTGATACGCCGTTTTCATCAATGAAATGCCATGACACCGAATATTCTCCTGGTGCATAGTTACCAGTCATGAGTGTTTTCACTCGCTGTCCCAGAGCATTGTATATCTCTATGTGAACATGTTCCTGCCTTGTTGTGGTGATCGAGAAGGACAGTAGCATGTTTGTCGGATTTGTGGATGTACAGATCACCCGGCTTGGAAAAGTGTTTTTGTACTCTTCAGTGCCTGGATTTCCTGTGACGACAAATCGGTAAATCTGTGGTGGTACATGCTGGGGGGATGTTCGGCGAATATTCTCAGTATTCTTTGCCAGTAGATAGTATTCAACCGTATCCCCGCCTGACTGAGCCGGGATATATCCTGCATATACTCCTGGAGTGTCGACAACCGTTGATAATGGCACGTTCATAAAGGAGCCGTTATTGACCCGATAAAAAACACGGGTGGAATCGGTTTGAAGGTTACTGGACGTGGTGATACGCGCACGTGCCCGATAAGGATTAAGGGTATCGCTTGTATCTGATAAGGGATCGTGACGTATATGTATGAACATGTCACCGGGGATCTGCATGGTGATACAGTGTATTGCTCCACCCGACCCCGACATAGCCGAACAATTAATACCCACGGCATTTATGCCTGGCAGCGCTTGTTCGTAAATGAACAGTGCGGTATCATCTTCAGGTTCGGACCATAAAGGTACAAGTACTTTGTTATTGACAAAAAGAGAATTCAGATAAGATGGAGGGGCATTGGATGTTGACCAGGGCATCGGTATGCGAACGACTCGGAAATTGAATCCTTCACCATTCTTGCAGCGGGTGATCGAATCAGCGTGCTGATTGAGAAGTGTATAGTTTGGGTGACCCGGTTCATATTCACCGACCATGACCAGGGTGTCATTCAAGATCTTGGTCCATAGGTCTATATGACCGGTGTATTCAATATTGATACGTTGCATGACAACCAGGGTATCCAGTCCACTGTACTCATACATAAGCGAGTCGATCTCGGATGCTGTATAACCGGGATTCTCCTGATATATCAGGTTGCTGACAAAACCGACACCGAGCCCATCGACCATATAATTGCCGCCAGGATGCTCGAGTGGTGATCCGTAAACCGGGATGCCCCATGATTGTCCTATTCGCCAGGGAATGGTATCATCCTCTGGACGGGGCCGGTTGTATATAAAATCTGTAATACCTTCGGAATCATCCTGTTTGCGCATGAACCAGGGGCCATAGTCCCGTATCCAGATCGAATTGTTGGAATACATATAGAATTCAACGCTATCGAGTGGAACGCCGCCAGAATTCAGGTAATTTGTAATATTATTCTGTTCTGAGGAACTTCGTACAATGATGAACGCCTTAGAGACTTCCACTACCTCACGAACGATCTCCCTGAAGATAGAGTTATACGTTCCATACCTCCAGGTGACAAATACTCCTCGGAGTGGTTCGAATTCACCGGGTGTTTCAACCCAGCAATTCGGCGGTGCAGTGACAATATGCCCCTGACCGATCTCATCGACCCGAAGACTTTCTTCAGGTGTCATCCACTGAGGCAGAAACAAAGGATCGGATTGACCGAACAGGAGAATAGCACAAACGATGAACGACATATGACCTCCCAACTATTACATGTAATGTACTGAAGATGTACAAACAGGGCTCAACATACTAGAAAGGAGACATGAGAAGCCTCCACTCCTTACGCCCTTACGTGTTGTAACCATACCAAGCCCGTTATCGATAAGTTGTTTCACTTTCTTAACTCTTCTAATTTATTATAGAACAAATTCTGTATTTCATCAAGCCTTTTCTTTGTTTGTGCTTCGAAACGCAAGACAAGAACCGGCTGCGTGTTAGATGGTCTGACCAGACCCCAACCGTCCGGAAAATTCACCCGCACGCCGTCGATGTCTATGACATTATACGATTTTTTAAATTCATTCTTTAAATCTTCCACGATCTGAAATTTCTTTTCATCCGGCATGTCGATACGTATTTCTGGTGTTGCTACGTAGGTGGGCACCTTTCTTGCAAGGTTTGAGAGTGAAGGTCCGTCACTCATAATCTCGAGGAGCCGCAAGGCTGCGTATAAGGCGTCATCGTATCCATAATAACGGTCAGCGAAGAAAACATGACCGGACATTTCACCGGCAAGCGGTGAGTTCTCCTGTTTCATTTTTGCTTTTATCAGAGAGTGCCCGGTTTTGTACATGATTGGTTCACCGCCGAGTTCCTTGAGCCGTTCGATCAATCCCATCGAGCACTTGACTTCAAAAATGATCTTTGCTCCAGGGTGTGTGCGCAGGACCTGTTCGGCGTATATTGCCAGGAGGATATCCCCCCATATTATCTCGCCTTTTTCATCGAGTATGCCGATCCGATCACCATCTCCATCAAAACCAATACCGCATAGATAATTCCCATTTTTGACTTGTTCGATCAAATCCGTGATATGTTCGACCACGGTCGGATCGGCAAGATGATTGGGGAATGTTCCGTCCGGTTCTTTGAAGAGTATCTTATAATCAGCATTGATTCGCTGCATAAGCCGGTCAACAACCGGACCGCATGTTCCATTGCCGGTATCGATCAATACTTTTATTCCTTTTTTTATCTTCATATCCCGGGTAATACGATCTAGGTAGGCATCGACGATCGTGCGTTCTTCATGAGTACCTTTCCCGGGCGTGAATTGTCCTTGTTCAATGATCGAATACACCCGCTGGATCTCCTCACCATGGATCGTCGTTTTATCGCGTGCGATCTTGAAACCGTTGAACTCCTTGGGATTGTGGCTTGCTGTTATCATGATCCCGTTACCGATATTATAGTGGAAAAGTGCGAAATAGAGCAACGGAGTGGGCACAACCCCGATGTCAATGACAGTGCAGCCAGTTTCGATCAATCCTTTTTTGATCGTTGTAGCGATGCGCGGTGATGATATGCGGACATCCTGTCCAATGATCACTGTATCCTGTCCACGAGAGCGGTAGTAAGTTCCGAATCCCAGGGCACATTGATGGACGTTATCATCGGTTAGATCTGTAGCGGCAATGCCCCGGATATCATACTTACGGAAGATGGTGGGGCTGATCACTGTAGTTCTTTTTCCACGTGGGTTATTACTTCGTTGATGGTCGTGAGGGCTTCGTCGGCATCTTCCTGTGTGATGATGAGCGGTGGTGAAATACGGATGGAATTGAAACCGGCTCCATACAGGATCAGACCGCGTTTGTAACATTCACCGGTTATGACCTGTTTGATATTCTTCCCGTCATTCGTTATGACATCGGGGAAGTTCTCTTTTGTGTTCTTGTCCTTGACGAGTTCCAGTCCGATCATGAGCCCCATTCCGCGCACTTCACCGATGATCGTGTGTTCGTTCATGATCCTGGTCAAACCATCCTTGAGATAGGCGCCGATCTTTGCCGCATTATCGATCAGACCGTTCTCAATGATATTGAGAGAAGCAACCCCGGCCGCAGCAATAACCGGGTTACCGCCAAAGGTGGATCCGTGGGCACCGGGCTTCCAGGCACGCTCGTCAAGATCCGGATCCTGCAATTCGGCACGGCTGATAGTTGCGCTCATGGGAAAGCCTGAAGCGATCGCTTTAGCGATGACAATGATATCCGGTACGACATTAACGTGGTTACAGGCAAACCAATTACCGGTCCTGCCAAGTCCACATTGTATTTCATCCAGAGCCAGGATGATACCGTATGTATCCGCGATCTTTCTTAGGGCAGGCAGGAATTCTTTTGGTGGTACGATGTATCCGCCTTCACCCTGGATCGGTTCAACCATGATAATGGCGACATCCTCGGGATCGATAAGACGCTGGAATACCACCTCGGTTAAATAAGAAAGGCAGTATGGGATAGACATGCCTTTGAATTCTTTGCGCACACAATGCGGATAGGTTTCATTAAAAAGGCAGTGATAACAATATGGATAAGGAACGTGATAATTCTCCGGTATCAGGGGAGCGAATCCTGCTCGCTGGATCTTCTTGCTCCCGGAAAGGGTCATGCCCGTGAACGTTCTGCCGTGGAACGCACCATGGAAACTGATCATACGCGGACGGCGCGTATAATACCGGGCGATCTTCAGACTGGCAGAAATTCCCTCGACCCCTGAATTACCGAAATAAACTCGTTTTTCAAAATCACCGGGCGTGATCTCGAACAGTTTTTCCGCCAGCGTAACCTGTGAGTCGTAGTAAAAATCACACCCTGATATATGGATAAGTTTCTGCATTTGTTCATATGCTGCTTTGATGACATCCGGGTGGCAATGACCTGTTCCAACCACAGCAAATCCGGATCCAAAATCCAGTAGCGTATTCCCGTCAACGTCAGTGATGCGGGCTCCTTTTGCGTGATCGACCACGAGCGGTATTTCACGGGTCCGCGTGTGTGCACCAAACATCACTTTTGCGTCCCGGTCGATCAATTTTTGCGCGTTTGGTCCTATCTCTGGTGAAGTATAATTGATTTTTTTCATTTTCCTCCTTTTTTCATGTATTATAGCTGAATTCAGGAATGGTTCAAGGCTTTGTGATATCTTTTTGAATATTGAGATTCTGCTGATCTACAAAAATCTGTTATGTTAATAACACAAGCACATGTTTATTATTATTTATTCGTGGCTCCAATAATATTGGTGTAATGCAAAATTTTACAGAAACAGTAGTTAGACAGATCAGCGGACGATCAGCACCTTCTTTGAAGTATTGTGATTTTCGCCTTCGGTTTTGAGTATGTAGATGCCCTCTGCAACCTGTCGGCCCGCATGGTCGCGGCAATCCCACGTGATCGCGTGATTACCATTGCAGGTGAATTCACGCACACAAGCACCCAGTATGTTAAACACCTTGATCGTTATTAGATCATCAAACGCTGGCGCCAGTGAAATATTCGCGTCACTTCTTATCGGATTGGGTGTGCAGTATATCATGGCATCACCAGCATGTGGGGATAGACCTTGTTTTTTATACTCGATACGCATCTCCTGAAGACTGGGCAGGTAACATGGATTCGTGTAGTGCAAACACGCCCGGTACTGGATATAGCGTGCGTTCAGGCAGTGGGGAATATTATGACCATTGAATACCAGAGTCCAGTCTGACCATTCTCCATCATCCGGATGAGGGGTGTTGCCGGTACGCACACACACCACGATCTCAGAACCCTGGGGCTCTTGCGCATCCCACTCGATTCTTGTCCAGTCAGTAATGGTATATGCATCATACACGGATGAAATATAATCCTCGTAGTAATGCCGGTTGTACACATTGCCGATCTCGCGGAACATGGCCTTATTATCTTCCCCTGCTTTTGGCAGGAGTGTGTATGAACTGAAATTCGGACCCCATAAAACATAACTATTTGGGCCCGGGCTATGGACACACACATAGATGTCTTTATGCCCATCAAAATTCAAGTCAGCAACGAGTCCACCAGTTGTTTCTAGTGATGGACCCGCATAACTGAAATTGCCATCAGAATAACCGCTTTCACTTCCCCAGTATATGCGCTGCGGTTGACCTCCGTACCCTCCATGATGGAAGATGATATCGAGGTATCCATCATCATTCATATGAGCAACAGAACTCCCGCCAAGGCAGGCGCTGGGATTCAACACCTGTCTGTTCAATGGAGAATATCCATGGGCAGAACCCCAGTATATGTATGCACGCTGGTCATACCGACCATTAAATATGAGATCCAGGTAAGTGTCATTGTTTAGATCAGCAACAGAGGAACCATGGTTGCCGCCCAGCCCCTCAAGAGTAGTTGATTGTGTGGGCGAAAACCCGCTTTCACTTCCCCAGTAAATAATATTAGGAGACGTACCGTAACCTTGTGTGTTGACAAACACTATATCCAACCAGCCGTCCGTGTTCAGGTCAGCGACTTCAGCATTGTGACATGCCTTAATCAGCGGGAGATCAGTACGGTTGTTTACGCTGTAGCCAGAAGCACTTCCCCAGAGGACTGCGCCCTTACCATACGTGAATTCCTGCCCGGTTGCCAGATCGAGATACCCGTCTTTGTTAAAATCGGCAGCATAAATTGCCTGTCTTACTGCGGTGAGAGAGTATAAGTCCAAGTAAAAATCAGGCTGAGGGCCATCAGGGGTTCCCCAGTAGATAGATACTCTCTGGTTAAACTGATGGGACACTATGAAGTCTGCATAACCGTCGCTATTAAGATCAGCCACATCATTATTGGAACCACCAGTGGTTGGAAACAGGGTTACGTTTCCGGCACTATATCCGGTATCAGATCCCCAATACATGCGTATGTAGGGGCCATGTTCATCAGAACAAAAGAGATCGATATATCCATCATTATTTAAGTCAAAACGCGGGGCAAATTCCATTGCGCCGCCATTATGGTGGGAGGCATAAAGGTTCTTTTCGTAAGTACCATCGGCAAAATCCTCCTGGGTAGTTTCGATCCAGATATGCGAAGAAAAGCAGAGCACAAATATGCTTGTGAGTGCAATAATATATCTACAGCACATACATCCTCCTTTTTACACAATACGTTTGCTACACTTAAATCTCTTACATTATTATAAAATGAAATAGTATGTTGTCAAGGGTCTACATGATATGAATATTGGGCGAAATACTAGTATTTTTGTACGATAATTGTGAGATGGTGGGCAAAGTATGATAAGGGTGTGTGATTGAGTATTTTATTCAATGGCTCCAGCAAAGGATACAGAGGATTTATCACTTTATGAGGGTGATTGAACAGCATATCCACCCTTTTAGTTTGAACGATCCTGAAGCCTCTTGTTTCGAGCATACCTGTAATGACAGACAGCTCCCACAGGTAGGGATGTGATTCCAGACCAAGTGTCCGGGCAATGAATTCGGTATATGAGGTTCGCTGCGGGAGTTGAAAAATGTAAAACATGCCACCAGATTTAAGCACCCGATACAGTTCATCGAGGATGTGGGGTACTTCACTAAGAGGGATATGTTCGATGACCGCATACGTAAACACAGCATCGAAATGTCCATCCTTAAAAGGAATGTCCTTACCATCATAAAACTTAAATGAGATATCCTCTTTCTGCTGGATTGTGTTCCAAACATTTTCCATACTATCCTCGCGGCTCTTGATGTGGGTTTCTGCCTTGCCCTTAAGGAACTCATCAAGTGACTTATCCTCGATTGTTTCCAGCCCGGTCACCTGATACCCGTTGCTGGCAAGCAAATATGACTGCAAGCCGATCCCGCAGCCAAAATCAAGGATGTGTTGTGGTGGTGGAGTCGTTTTCCTTAACATCTTAATGTCCTGCAGGACATTGTTAACATGGGCTTTGGATGAATAGGAGCGAAAGCACTTGCGCAAGAAATGCAGTTCTTCAATGGATACGTTTTTCTTGATTTCTTCCCAGACCGGATCGATCGGCGTTTTCATTTACAGATTATAGTAGAAACGTACATCAAGTCAATGAGGTGTCCCATTGACAAAAAAACCTGTCACCATATACTGATAGTGTGAAACTGGTAAAAAAGGTCGTGAGCATTCTGGTTGTAGGTGTGATCTTTTATTTTCTCCTGAGAAACCTTATAAACAACTGGCAGCATATCCCCTTTGAGAGTCTGCATTTTAATGGCTTGAATCTGGTCATTTCCTTTGGTTTTTTACTCCTCAATTTCGTTATCTTTGTCGAGGGATGGCGAAATATCATCCGTGTTCTTGGAGGATATGTAAGTTTTAAAAGAGCTTTCTGGATAATGTCATCATCACAACTCGCCAAATATGTGCCTGGCGGTATATGGTTTGCGCTCGGACGTGTATATCTTGGACGGGGCGAGAAACTAAAGGAGGAGATCGTTGCCGTTAGCGTGATCGTTGAAACCGGTCTTACTTTCGTGGTGGGGATTCTGTTATTTATTATATCTTTTATGTTGACCGGTGCTAAAGGGATCATCAATATCATCTTTTTGATCCCGGTCTTCATTGTTTTCCTGGTTATGTTATACCCGCCCGTCCTGAATAGACTAATGAAGATCGCCCTTAAGATATTCAAGCGGCAATCAGTGGAATTGAAGCTCCCCTATGCACAGATTCTTGCTCTTTCGATATTCTTTCTCGGTCTGTGGGTTTTGCAGATCATCGGGTTCTATTTTCTAATAAATGCTGTATATACTATTTCCTTTGACAGGATCTTCGCGTTGGGTGCGGCATATACCATGTCGTGGATGACTGGTTTTGTCGTAATTTTTGCTCCAGGCGGTCTGGGTGTGCGGGAAGGGATGATGTCCCTTTTATTGGCGTCAGTGCTGCCCGCCCCCCTGGCAATTGCGATCAGTTTTATTGCGCGGGTTTGGATGACCCTTTTTGAGATCGCTATATTTTTTATCGGCCTGATAGTACGCAGGATAAGCAATAAACTCCAGGCTATTCCTGAAACCAATAATCTTGACTAAAATTGCGATTTCCCTATACTTAAAAAGATATGAGTAAAAAGAAGAAGAAACAAAAACAACAACATCAGGCAAAACAGGTATCTTCTCAACCGAAAATCAGGCTTGATGCCCCAAAATTTATCGATGCGCACTGGGACAAAGTAATCTTTGTCCTCCTCCTGGTCATTCCAATAGCTTACTTTGCAGGATTCTTGAATCCGAATGTAATGATCGGCGGATCAGACTATCTGCTCGGTGGATTGCCGTTCGAAAAATGGATCACCGAGCAGGAGACAATGCCGCTCTGGTACCCGCATATCTTTGGTGGTATACCCGTGCTTGGATCCCCCCAGGGTGGTCCGCTGGCACCCCTGGCACAGCTTAAAGAATTCATCCCGCCTCATATCGTTCTTGCCCTGACCTTTATCTTTGTATTCTTTATCGCGGGATTGGGTATGTACCTGTACCTGAAAGCACTTGGTCTGTCGCGGTTCACCGCTGCAATCGGTGCAGTTATGTATCAGTTCATCGGGAATCTCGCAACGACGCCTTATGCCGGCCATGCCGGGCGCGCGCTGAGTGTTGGTATGTTACCGATCATGATGTTTTTTGTACACCGGGGATTGTCGACACGCAAGCCGTTATATTTTATCCTTCTTGCCATTGCCACTGTCTTTACCTTTTATGACGGTCATTTCCAGATCACCTATTACAGTCTGCTTTTTATTCTTGCCTATGTGATCTATTATGTGGTTATTCACCGCAAAGAACTGGTTAGGCAGGATTATTTCAGGGTTTTTGGCTATGGACTCGGTTCGGTTGCCCTGATATTTCTGCTCATGGCTGCAGTATGGCTTCCTGTTCTGGCGGGACTGGGCACAGGCGCACGTGGTGTAGAGCGGGGTTTTGATATCGCTGCATCCTGGGCAATGCCCCTGCAAGAGGTGATCGATCTTGTGATCCCGACCTATTCCGGTATTCTCGAAAAGTACTGGGGATTCAGCAGTTTTAAACTGCACATGGAATATTTCGGTATTATCGCAATCGTATTTGCGCTTTTTGCGATAATACTGCTATTAAAAAAACGCTATGTCAAATTTTTTCTACTTGGCAGTTTAGTTGCATTTCTTATCGCGATCGGAAAGGAAACATTTTTCTTCAGGATCGTATATACTATCGTCCCCGGGTTCAAGTACATGCGTGCGCCAAATTTGATCTTCTATTTGTTCAGTTTTTCGTTCATAGTGCTTGCGGCAATGGGGATAGAGTACGTTTGTATTTCACGTCTTCAGTCAAAAATCGATACTACAGACCCGAAGACCAGACGCCGAATCCTGATGATCGGCGGGATCATGCTCGCTCTGCTGGTAATCATTGGATTTATATGTACGGTAGGTCAAGAATCGATCGTTCGATCCATGCAGTCATCGTTGCGCCCCAAAATGCTTGCTGAGTGGGGGCAGCGTATCGTCGATGTTAAGATGAAAGCCCTTGAAACGAATTACAGTTCTTTTATCAGCGGTATCTGGCGGAGCATTGCATTCATATTCGGTGTTTTGATCATGATCTTTTTGGCATTGAAGCGGCGTATCGCGGCGTGGATTCTAGCTATTATCTTGCTTGGCGGGGTGATGGTCGACCAGATACCATTAATGACAGGATTTTTACCGGCTGCATCTAGCCCGGATGATTACTATAAAGCAGATGACATCGTGAAGGTGCTTCATATGGAAGATGCATTACACCGCGTATTTCCTACTACTCCCTGGTATGAGCATGCACAGGATTGTTACCTGTTATATCATAATATCCAGAGTACCGGAGGGTATATACCCAACCCGCTCCGGCGCTACCAGGATTTTATTGGCGCTAAAGGGAGTGTAATGTACCGTCCTTTCAACCTCGTTCCAATGGGAGATGAAGCGGTGCCATCATTTGATGCATACTATAAACGCATCGATATGTTGAATTGCAGGTTCATAATCGGACCGACCTTGCCTGATGATCTGTCCCAGGTGCATCCTCAATACCATGCCCTGGTGAATCTTCTCAACAGCTATTTTGAACGGTTCAAGGTGGCATACCGGACTGAACAGAATACCGTGTTCCTCAATGAATATGCACTGTCACGCGCCTATATGGTTGGGCAATTTATTGTCATGGACGAACCTGATATACTCGACTATATTCAATCGCCCCGGTTTGATCCCCGCCGCACTGTTATTCTTGAGAAGGATCCTGATATCGTTAAGCCGACTGGGCCAGTATTCCCGGTCGAAGCGCATGTCACACTGTACAAGGCTAACCGAGTCAAGTGCCTGGTGAACGCGCCTTATGATGGAATCCTGGTACTGCTTGATAACTGGCATCCAGACTGGAAGGTATCGGTTGACGGGCAGGAACAGGAGTGCCTGCAGGCAAACTATATTTTCCGCGCGGTTGCTGTGTCTCAGGGAGAACATGAAGTTTTATTTGAATATAGGTCAGGGCATTTCAACCTGGGAAAGATAATTACGATCATCGCATTATGCCTGACCATTGGCCTTGGCGCAATCATGATCATTCGCAAAACAAAACCCTTGCCTTCTAGATGAATATTTATATAATATAACTGAATAAATATTAATAGGAGGTGTAATGAGAAAGAACGAGTTTTATATCAATGTGACAGAACAATATAGCGCACGCAACTATCATCCTTTACCGGTTGTGATAACGCGCGGGAAAGGCGTATGGGTATGGGATGTAGAGGGGAATAAATTCCTGGATATGTTGAGTGCATATTCTGCCCTGAACCAGGGGCATTGTCATCCACATATTGCTAAGGCTGTGATCAAGCAGGTTAGCCGTTTGACCCTGACCTCCCGCGCATTTCACAATGACCAGATGGGTTCATTTCTTAAAAATCTGTGTACGATGGCGGGATATGATAAGGCATTACCGATGAATTCTGGCGCTGAGGCGGTTGAGACCGCGATCAAAGTAGCACGCAAATGGGGGTACCTGAAGAAGAAGGTAGCGAAGAACAAAGCCGAGATCATTGTATGTGAAAACAATTTCCACGGTCGGACCACGACCATCGTCGGCTTTTCAACAGAGGATCAGTACCGGGAGGGATTTGGTAGCTTCACCCCGGGATTTAAGGTGATACCTTACAATGATGTTCATGCATTGGAAAAAGCGATCACAAAAAATACTGTTGGATTTCTCTTTGAGCCGATCCAGGGTGAAGGGGGAGTTGTTGTTCCGGATAAAGGATATTTACGAGCATGTGCAATGATCTGTAAGAAGAAAAAAGTACTAATGGTCGATGATGAGATCCAGACTGGTCTGGGTCGAACGGGGAAACTTTTTGCCTGCCAGTATGAAAAAGTGAGACCGGATATCGTTATTGTGGGGAAAGCATTGAGCGGGGGATTCTATCCAGTATCTGCGATCCTTTGCGATAATGCGATCATGAACGTCCTGCACCCGGGTGATCATGGATCGACATTCGGGGGGAATCCGCTTGCGTCGACTATTGGTAATGCTGCCCTGCAGGTTATAAAGAAAGAGAAATTACCGCAGCGAGCATACCGACTCGGCACATGGTTCATGAAAGAATTGGAGGGTATAAAGAGTCCGGTTATCGAGGAAGTAAGAGGAAAAGGGCTATTGATCGGCGTCGTGTTGAATAAAAAGGCGCGTCCCTTTTGTGAGAAACTCATGAATCTGGGTATTCTGGCAAAAGAAACACATGAAATGGTAGTCCGTTTTGCACCACCTCTTGTGATAACAAAGAACGAATTGAAGTGGGCCCTGCCGAGAATTAAGAAGGTACTGGGAACTAAGAACTAGGAACTATTAGCGCTACCTCGCTATACACTAGACGCTAGCACCCGCTACGCGGAGTGCCGTACTTACTAGGAACCTTTCTACGCTATTCGCTAGACGCTACATCGCTAAGCACTAAGAAAACGCGAAACAACATCGCGGTCATGATACGTTAACAATACGGTATACCGAAGTTTGGAATTTCGATATTAGAATTTGTTTAGTATTTAGAATTTAGTATTTCGGATTTATCGTAATTATCTATCAGTGGATCACGACATCAGCAGGCAGGATATCAGCACACCAGAAGATCAGGAAGATTAATATCATTGTAATCTTTCTGTTTCATCGCTGTAATCGAATCCGAAGGATCCTGGTCTGCTTCCTGCTGAGACTCTGATATCCTGGTATGCTTATTTGGATTTTGGAATTTCGGATTTGTTTAGTATTTAGATATTAGTATTTCGAATTTACTCCGTTACTCTACATAGTATACGCCGTCAAATACGAATTTTGCCGGTCCTTCGAGATAGAGTTTGTCTTTGATTATTGCCTGTAATTGGCCACCTCGTGTATCGACCGTGATTGGAGAATCAGCAATAAAGAGCTTGGTAGCGATGTATGCTGACGCGAGCACACCGCTTCCGCAAGAAAGCGTTTCATCCTCTACGCCGCGTTCATAGGTTCGAACATAGATCCTGTTCTTATCGTGGGTGACAAAATTAACATTAACTCCATCAGGCTGGAAAGTCTTTAGATTGCGGATCTTTTCACCCAGTTCAGGGATATCTATATCATCGAATGAATCAACCAGCATAACACAATGGGGAACACCGATACGGAGATAACTGACTTTATACTTCTTTCGTTTAACTGTTATGCTGAAATTAAGTTTGATGTCTACTGGTGGCAGGACCTCTATGCTGACAGTGCCGTTACGCTGAAAAAAACCGATCGGACCGGATCCTGACATGAACTTTCCCTTTTCCTGGATCAGTCCCAGACGGTATGCATAACTGACGATACATCGAGCTCCGTTAAGACAGATCTCAGCCTCGCTGCCATCTTTATTGTAATATTTCATCTCAAAGGGGAAGTCCTTTGAACCCTCAACAATGAGTACGCCGTCTGCTCCAGCGCCCAGATTTCGGTCAGATAATTTCTGGACAAGTCCGGTAATTTCGCTGCTGGGGATAAACTCTGACAAAAGGCCAGTGTGATTGTTGAGGATTACAAAATCATTACCTGATCCTTCCATCTTCGTGAAAAATATTGGCTTCATTTGACTCCTTTCATAGCATGTATATACCGCAAGAGATAGATCGTGAACGAAACGATCAGCGCTGGTATACAAATATAAAGTAAGACCGTTCCAATGCGCACCAGGTTAATAGTGAAGGCGCATATTATCATGCCGAAGAGGAAACCAGTAATCTTTCCGGCAGAGTTGGATTTATATAAAACTGATCTGGATTTTATAAGTACAAAACTGCCTATGATTATCAGTATGTCACGGGATATAATGATAATGAGGCCCCAGAGCGGAAGAGAACCGATTGCATACAATGTGATCAAGATAACCGAGAGTGCAAGTTTGTCACACACGGGATCGAGGAATTTCCCGATGTCTGAGACTTGCTTGAGCCGGCGTGCTACATAACCATCCAGCGCATCGGATATGAGCAAGAAAAGCATACAAACCAATGCCGTGAACCGATAACCGTTTATCAGGAAAATGACGATGAATGGTAAGAGCGCGATACGTGAGAGCGTAATGAGGTTGGATGGGTAAAAAAGTTCGCCAAAGTTCAGGGAAAAATCAGTTGATGGGTGACCGAGCTGTTTTTCTTGAGCTACGTTCCCGGTGGTCTGATCGGTTGTCATCGCGCCTGTCCCTTCTTGAGGAATTCGGCTGCATGTTCCAGTGTTTTCTTTGTGATTTCTTTGCCACCAAGCATGCGCGCGATCTCGTGCCGTCTCTTTTTTTCGTCCAGTTTTGTGATCCGGGTAAATGTTTCTTTGTCCTTGATCTCTTTATGAACAAGGATGTGGGTATCCGCAAATACCGAGATCTGAGGAAGATGCGTTACGCATATGACCTGATGATTTCTGCTCAATTCTGCGAGCAGGTTACCGACCGCTTCAGCAACACCGCCACCAATTCCTGTGTCGACTTCGTCAAAGATGACAGTGGGTATCTTATCCGCTTCAGAAAGTATCGTTTTCATGCTCAGGGTGATGCGGGATATCTCGCCGCCACTCGCGACCTTGCGGAGCGGTTTTAGATCTTCCCCCGGATTCGTTGAAATAAAAAACTCCACTGCGTCCTTTCCATATTCATTCAGGGTACAGGTTTCAAGACGTATCTCAAAGCGGGCTTTTTTCATCCCCAGATTGGTGAGTTTTGCGAGGATCGATTTCTGCAGTGACTGTGCACCTTTGCCACGGGTCGCAGTCAGTTTATCGGCACGAGCATTCAATGCTTGTTCGATCTCCTTGATCTTATTTTGCGTTATCTTGATCTGTTCCTCTCGGGTCTGAATGTCAAGCAATTCCTGTTTGATTCTGGCAAGATAAGCTCCAATTTCCTCGGCGGTCTTTCCGTACTTCTTTTGTAGTGACTGGATTATTGCGAGCCTGTTTTGAACCTCATCAAGTTGTTCTTTTGAGAATTCTATTGAACTCGCATAAGCACTGTGGTCACGATGAATCTCTTCGATCGAAGCCGAAATAGCATTTAATTCCTTTACGTGATCATTCATCTTCGGATCATAAGCGCACAATTCAGAGAAGAGATCCCGTACGTTTGACAATAGCTCGATCAAGGAACCTTCTTTTTCATACAGAAGATCGATGATGCCTGAAGACAGTTGTGCCCGTTTTTCACATGTTGTCAGTAGAAGCCTTTCCTGCTCCAATGCGGTTTGCTCATCAGGTTGTATTTTTGCTTTATCTATCTCGTGTATCTGATATGAAAGGTATTCGGTGCGGTCGTCCTTATCACGGACTTGTTCCTGGAGTCGATCGAGTTGTGTTCTTAAAGCACAGTACTCAGTATATTGCAGTGTGTATGCTTGAAGTGATTCGTCGAGACCAATGAAAGTATCGAGGAGGGCACGGTGGGTGCGCGGGTAAAAAAGGGATTGATTTTCATATTGGCCGATAAGGTCGACCGATCCATCGATCAACTCCCCGAGCAATCCCAGGCTGATCATATGATCGTTTAAATAAGTTGTCTGCCTTTTCCCACGTTCGATTCTGCGCCGAATAATTATTTCATTTTCTGGTTCGATGCCGGCATGGTCCAGTGTCTTTTTCAACCCAGGAGTTACAGTGAGCATGCCCGTAACCTCGGCAAAATCTTTGTTAGAACGGATCAGAACGTCCTCCATCCGGTTACCACACAACGTCGCGATCGCCTCTATGATCATCGATTTACCGGCACCGGTTTCGCCGGTCACGACAGTGAGACCGGAATCGAAGTCGATCGTTAGATCCTCAAGCAGGGCAAAATTTTTGACCTTGAGGAGTTTAAACATCCTCTCGACCTCCCCATTTCATCTTTTCTCGAAGAGTGGTGAAAAAGGTGATCGATAACGGCTTGACCAGCTTGACCTGGTAACGTGCCCGTTTGAATATAATCGGTTTTCCTTTTTGTATGATATGACTATGCTGTCCATCAGCCACCAGGACTGCTGAGCCCTTGGTACCAACGGTCATTTTAATTACGCTGTCAGCCGGTAAGACGATAGGTCTGACCGATAGGGTATGAGGGGCAATCGGAGTGATAATCAATCCTCCAGTTGACGGAATAAGGATGGGACCTCCAGTCGCAAGTGAATATGCGGTCGAGCCGGTTGGGGTCGCGACAATTATACCATCAGCCAGAAACCGGTATAAGTGCTCTTTATTTATCGATGCGGAGAGTTCGACTGCACGACCGGGCACACGGGTGACAATGGTTATGTCATTGAGTGCGAGCAGTTGCTTACGGTTAACTGTTGCCTGGATCATCATTCGTGTTTCGATCGTGTACTGTTTACGTTTGATCTGCTCCAGGATAAGGGGCAGTTGCTGTAACGTTGCGTCTGTCAGGAAACCCAACCCTCCAGCATTGATTCCCAGGATAGGGATCTTTTTCCTGCAATATGTCTGAGCTGCATGGAGAATCGTCCCATCACCACCGATCACGATCACGAAATCCGGTTTTTTGGATAGTGTGAATCCATGATGGCGCAGGATCTCTTTTGCATTGCGCAACAGCTTTTTGGCTGTTGGCTTGTGTACATTGATCTCAATTTGTGCTTTCTTCATCCCGTCTTCTCCAGGAACATATAGCGACTCTTATTGAAAAGGTCTTTTTCAAAGCAGAAATCCAGGTGACCTAAACGTTCCAAAAATTCCTTGAGATCGCTGACTGCATCTTCATCGATCTCGACCGCCATGCTACCTTTGTCAGTCATGACTGTTGAGCAGTGTTCGATCATGATCTTTGTAAACATTGTTCCGTTATCCCCTCCGTTAAGCGCTAAAAGAGGCTCGTAATATTTTACACTTTTTGGCAAAGAATGCAACCGCAAGAGAGGTATGTAAGGTGGATTACTGACAATGAGATCGAACCGCGCAGAGAGTCCCATGAACATATTTGTTCGAACGGGATGGATGTGCGCGGACAATTTATAGTTGTTGATATTCTCATGAGCACAGGCAAGAGCGCGATCTGAGATATCTGTAGTGATGATCGTGCTTGCCGGGAATGCATGGGCCAGCGCGATCGAAATAGCACCGCAGCCGGTACCGATCTCGAGAATTAATGGGGGAGGTTGTGGGAACCGCTTTATGAGCAGTTCCACAAAATATTCGGTTTCAAGACGGGGAATGAAAACACCGGGATAGATACGCAAGGTGCAATTCATGAACTGTATTGTCTTGGTGATGTACTCGATCGGCACACCGTGCTGTAACTGGTCGATCTTCTTGTTGAGGATCTCTACTGCGTGTTTGTCAAGGGTATCTTCGTAATACAGCCTGAAAACGGGACGATCTAATAATGTTGCGATAAGGAGCTCAGCCTCGTGGTGCTCTACCTTGAGGGTATCACGTACTTTTCTTATGAGCTCTCTCATGGTCTTCGAGCGCTTCAAATAAAGGCTCCAGAGATCCTTCGAGGATCATATCAAGGCTGTATAGACTCAGTCCGATCCGGTGATCGGTAGTCCGATTCTGAGGATAATTATAGGTCCGGATCTTCTCGCTTCGTTCACCTGTACCAACTTGTTGCCTGCGTTCACTAACGATCTTTTGCTGTTTTTTTTGCTGTTCGATAGAGGCTAGCCGGGCTCTGAGGATCTTCATTGCCCGCATCCTGTTTTTATGTTGTGAACGTTCGTCCTGACAGGATACGACCATGCCCGTTGGCAGGTGAGTGATCCGCACGGCGGATGAGACCTTGTTGACATTCTGCCCGCCATGACCACCAGCACGGAAGGTATCGGTTTTAAGGTCATTCGGATTGATCTCGAATTGAGTCTCTTCGATTTCCGGGAGCACCGCAACCGTCACCGTTGAGGTATGGATCCTTCCACCTGTTTCGGTTACCGGCACGCGCTGGACGCGATGAACCCCTTTTTCGAAACGGAATGCCCGGTAGGCATTTTCCCCCGAGACAAGGAGAATGATCTCTTTGTAGCCACCGATGTCACTGGGATGTGACGACAGCACTTCATTCTTCAGGCTATGGCGCTCTATGTATTTTGAATACATGCGGAACAGATCGGCCGCAAAGAGTGTGGCTTCATCGCCACCAGTGCCTGCCCGGATTTCTATTATACAATTTTTCTTGTACTCGTCATACTCGGGATCAGTGAGTTCGCTGATCTTTGTCTCGACGTCAGCAAGCCGTTTATTCAGGTCAACCAATTCCGCAGACGCGATCTCTTTTATTTCCTCGTCATCACCGGTGAGCATGTTGCGGACATCGGGAATTTCTTTGGAGATTCGATCCTGTTCATGATAAAGCTGGACCAGCTGTTCCAGTTTTTTATACTCCTTTGAGAGCTCGGCATATTCCCTGGGATTCTTCACCACATTAGGATCGGATAAGAGTGTGCTGAGTTCCTTGAGACGGTTTTCGTCTTGTTTTCGTTGTAGCACGTAATTACTCCTGATACTAAACGTTTGGATGTTTAGTGAACATGGGTATGAAATGGTATGGAATGAAGGCTAAGGTTTTTCGAATTTCTCCTTCAAGGCAATATAACGCAGATAATCGTCCAGATCTTCTATACCTTTGATTACGATCTTATCCTCTTGTACATTGACCAGACTGGCTTTTTCTAGATTATCAAGGTAACCTTTGATCTTGCCTTCATCAATACCGGTGATGTGAGCAAGACTTCCATGTGAGAATGGGCTGATCTCGATGCCATCAGCGACTTTCTTGCCCACTTCTTTGGCCTTGGTGATAATATGGGCAACGATTCGCCGCTCTTCGCTCTTGATCGTCAGGAGGCGCATCTGTTCATCCGCGGCTCGCAAGCGGCGGGACAGGGTTTCAAGAACATATTCGATCAAAGGATTTTCCTTGATTTTTGAGCGAAATGTTTCTTTGTCGATCACGAGAAGCGAAACAATTGTTGCGGCAATTGCTGAGGCTGAGCGCGGTGCTGATTCGATGATCGCCATTTCGCCGAAGAAATCGCCTTCTTTAAGCACTGCAAGTACCTTTTCATCCTCTCCTTTGCCTTTTGTGATCTTGATCTTACCCTCTCGAATAAGATACATGACTTCACCCTTGTCGCCTTCCTCGAATAAAATTTCACCCGGATTTAGTTTCTTTTCCATGCCTTCGACCATACAGCCTCCTTTTTAACTATTGTATAGAAATTCACCTGCAAGTCAATACAAGACAAAAAGGCAAAGAGCGGGCTCTGCCTTCTCTGGACCATGTTTTTTAGCTGACACATTTATTGACAAACGGCAATAAATTTATATAATGACTGACTGGTCAGTCAGAATAAACCGAAAGAGGATATCAGGAATCTAAATGGGTAACTAATGAAGAAAAAGGACCAAAATTTGAGGGATAAAATCATTAAGAATGCCCTGAGGATATTCACTAAAAAGGGCTTTTTCCACACCACGATGGATGATATTGCGAAGGCATCCGGTGTGGCGAAAGGCACTGTGTACCTATATTTCAAGGATAAATCGACGCTGTATATTGATATCATCGAGGAGCATTTTTTAGCGGGGATCTCCTATCTTGAAGGGGTTCAGGCGGAATCATTGACTGCCTTTGAGAAGCTGGATCGTATCACCTATGACTGGCTCGATTACATGATGCAGTTAAAGAGTTCATTTACCATATTCTCAATGGAAAATCTCAATTTATCCAGGAAGATCATGAAGGCAGTGCGACCGATCATTATGGAGAATCTTATGAAGATGATCGACGCGATCGCGGTTATCATCGACCAGGGAATAGCATCAGGTGAATTCCGCAAGGTCGATACCCGTATTGCCGCTTTGCATTTTCTCAATACGATCCGTACGGGTTTTTATATCAGTCAGTTCTTGCCCGGGATCGCAGTAAACAAGGAAACATCTATGGCATTGTTCTTTGAAGGATTGAAGAAAAGGAGGTAGCATGTTCAATCCATTGCTACTTGGCATGTTCTTAAGTTTGGTACAAGGGAATGGGCCTATTGAATTTACCGCTGGTCCTCACTATGCATCATATCTGCTTTTTCAGGATGAAGAGGAGGTAAACGGAAAGTGGCACTTTGGCGGGGAGATTGGAGTAGCGAATTTCATCCCACACCTGGGCGTCAAGATCCGGGGTAGTATGCTCCACTATGATATCCCTGAAGAGCAGGGCCCATATGTATACGAATACACACCACTTATCTTCTGCACCAGTTTTGATCTATTACCGTTTTTAGACATATCCTGGTTCCATTTTACCGGAGAGACTGGTCTTGGTATTTATTTTTGGCGAGGATTATATGATGGCGAGGTGATCGAATTGCCGACCGGTGATAGGATGGAGGAAACCGATATCGGTTTTATTGGCGGATTGACTGTACAGGTGCGTCCGATTAAATATATCGGGATCGAGTATGCCACACGTTACCACTATATGGCAAGTGCTGAAATATTCAAATACGGTTTTACGGATAAAGATGATAAGATCTGGGAACACGGGGTTGGTGTGAAACTTATCATTCCAACCGGGGAATAAGGGGGTTACGATGCAATTTCTTTTACTTCTTTTAATCAATACCGCGGCTCCAGATTCGATGAATTTATCGCTCCATACCGCAATCGAGTATGCTCTGGAACACAATCCAGAGATCGAGCAACTGCGTTTGAGCTATGCAAAATCAAAGGAACAGACAGGTCAGGCTTTGTCAGCGATGTATCCAAGTATAACCGCATCAGGATCTTATGCTTATATGACCGATATACCCGTGATCGAATTTGACAGTATCCCGGTGCCATTCGGTCAAAGCGAGAACTGGAATTATAATATTTCGCTCCAGCAGGTGGTATTCACCTGGGGAAAAATATATAGTGCCTATAGAATTGCCGGGATCGGGGAGGACATCGCCCATCTTTCACTTCTGCGAAAACAACAGGAAATCAGGAGTACCGTGACCGAATCGTTTTACAGCCTTCTTGTGCTTGAAAAGACGGTACAATTGATGCGCGAGAGTCATACTCAGTTGGAGCGGCATGCTGCAGCAGTGGAAAAACGTTACAGGGCAGGGATCGTGCCGAAACTGGAGATGATGCGTGCACAGGTCCAGGTGGCCAATTTCAAACCACAATTGATCAAGATCGAGAATGGCTACCGGTTAGCCCAGGAGGGATTCAAGATGCTTCTGGGACTTGATCTTGATACTGAGGTGATGGTCGAAGGTGACCTGGTCATGGGTGAGGAATCATACGATCTGGAGGAGATAACTCAGTTTGCCCTGGAAAATCGTCTCGAACTGCGAACAATAAAGGAAACCAGACGGATCGCGGAACTGGGTAAAAGGATCGCCGCTACTTCGAATTTACCTACGATCGTTGCCGGAGCCACCTATGACCGGTCAAAACCATTTGGTTTTACCGGTGATGAGTGGGGTTCAAATATCATTTTCAATATCGGATTCCAGTGGACGTTATTCAGCGGGTTCGGGAATATGCATAAATACCGCGAAGCAACGTTGCAGCAAAAGGAAGCAGAATTAGCTTATAGCAATCTGAAAAAAGCCGTTGCTCTGGAAGTGAAACAGGCATATTTTAATTATCAGGCAGCAAAAGAAGCTCTTTTAACCGCCCAGGAGAATGTCGGCCAGGCAGATATGACATTCGATCTCATTGAAACACGATACAAGAATGGCCTTGCCACACACCTGGAATATCTGGATGTACAGCTTGCTACAATGCAAGCGCAGACGAATTACCTCTCGGCTCTGAAGGATTATTTCACCTCTCAAGCCGAGATCAAAAAAGTAATTGGCAAGGAGGAATAAATGCGTAAGTTCTTGATTATACTTGGAGTTGTTGCTGTTATTGTAATACTGGTTGTCGTGAGAATGGCAATAGTGGGGAATAATAAACAGGCGGAAGAGGAACTCAATATCCTGCCGGTCGAGGTTATACCTGCAGTACGAGGTGATGTGACGAGTACGTGTGAACTGATCGGAACCATCAATGCGAACAAGGCTGCTCAGGTTTTTCCCGAGACCATGGGACGTATTACACGTATCTTTGTGAAGGAAGGTACCTACGTGAGTAAGGGCAGCAGGCTTATGGCATTGCTCAACGAGACGATCGGATTCGAATATGAAGAAGGTTATATCACCGCGCCGATCAGCGGTAACATCGCCAATATCATGGTGGATGTTGGCTCCATGGTATCGCCGCAAATGCCCGTGGCAATGGTGTACGAATATTCCCGGGTTGAGGTTGCGTTCAATGTATCGGAGAATGCCATGGGGTGCGTGAGAAAGAATAACAAGGTTCTGGTGAAAACAGATGCGATCCCGGGTACTGATTTTTACGGCACAGTCTCTGAGGTGAGTCCGGTGATCGATCCTATGACCCGCACGATCGCGGTAAAGGCCTCGATGAACAATTCAAAGAAACTATTGAAACCCGGTATGACCGCACGGGTAATTCTTACTCTAGGAGCAGAGCGCGATGTGCTGATCATCCCGCGCGCAGCCCTGCTTGACGGTTACTTATTTGTCGTGATTGATAGTATTGCAGAACAGCGGGATGTCGAAACAGGTCTGTTCGGTGATGTAAACGTAGAGATCAGATCAGGAATATCCGAAGGCGAGAGCGTGGTTGTTGTGGGGCAGCAGCGGCTCGCTGGTGGTGAAAAGGTTAATCCAGTGCCTGGGAGTGAATAATGAAAATAACTGAAGTTTCCATCAGTCGACCCCTGGCAGTCTCAATGGTATTTCTCGGCGTTATCATATTCGGGTTCATCTCGGTCACCAACCTTCCGGTAAACCTCTTCCCCGATGTGACCTTCCCGATGATGTTCGTGATGACAAATTACCCTGGCGCCGGGCCTGAAGAGATCGAGACCATGATCACAGATCCGGTCGAAAAAAGTTTAGGAACTGTGAGCAATGTCGATAAGATCACCTCCACCACATCGGAGAATCTTTCCCTGGTCTTCCTGCAGTTCGATTGGGGAGCGGATCTTGACGCCGCTTCAAATGACGTGCGCGATGTTCTCGGCTATATCTCCCCCTATTTTCCGGATGACGCATCCAACCCCATGATCTTTAAGTTCGATATTTCACAGCAACCTGTCGTCATGTATACGGTCGGGGGCGAGATCGATCCACTCGAACTCAATGAAATAGTGGAGGATATTGCTGACCGCTTACAACGAATCGGGGGAGTTGCAGCTTCTTATGCAATAAGTGAGGCTTTGCGGGAGATCCAGGTCGTGCTCGATCCTCTTAGATTGAAGAATACCGGTGTAACGTCCGACCAGATAATCGGGATATTGCAGGCGCAGAACATTAATTATCCATTAGGGAATATAGAATCTGGAAAGAACATTTATATTATTCGAACTATCGGTGAATATACAGATCTGGATCAGATACGTAATACTGTCGTGGGGAATAACAATGGTATTTCGATCCTGCTTTCTCAGGTCGCCGAAGTAAGATCCGGGGTATCAGAACAGCAGACCATGTCGCGCACCAATGGTGTTCCCTCTATCTGGGGGATGGTACAGAAGCGGACTGATGCTAACACCGTAAATGTTGCATCTGCCGCGGTGAAAGAACTTAGAAAAATAGAGAAAGATCTACCGCCCGGCATCCAGATAGACATTATCTTCGATCAGTCTGACTACATCATGCGGTCAGTACGCAGTACCGCAGAAACGCTTCTTCTCGGGGCGTTGCTGGCAGTAATTATTCTCTTTTTATTCCTCGGGAGTTTCCGCTCCACACTCTATATGGCGGTGGCGATACCCATCACTGTTTTCTTTTCTTTGTTCCTGATGTATCTGTTCCGCATGAGTCTTAATATTGTATCTCTTGGTGGTTTGACAATTGCGATCGGTATGGTTTTGGATTCCGCGATCGTGGTATTCGAAGCGATCTTTCGACATAAAGAAAAGGGGGAAGATTCACGAAAGGCTGCATGTGCCGGTGCCGGTGAGGTCGGCGCCGCGATCACTGCATCCACTCTTACCACAGTTGCGGTATTTTTACCCCTGCTTCTGGTTAGCGGTCTGGCATCAGTTTTTTTCCGACCCCTGGCTTTGACCGTTACCTTTGCTCTGGTATCATCACTCCTTGTTGCCTTGACGATCATTCCCATGTTAACCTCACGGTTTGGTACCATGCAGCGCAGGGAAAAGAGTTTTGGAACGAGGGTAAGTAAATTCTATGAGGCGATCGAGAAAGTGTACACGCGGCTCATCAAATGGGCACTCCACCACCGACTGGCGATCGTTCTCGGTACGATAGTTGTTTTTCTTGTAAGCGTTATCGGTCTTACGCCGGTGATCGGCACCGAACTAATGCCCGAAGTCGATCAGGGCGAGATCACAATTAGCGCCGAGATGCCGGTCGGCACAAATCTCTGGGTAACGGATTCCGCAGTGCGAAAGCTTGAGAAGATCGTCGCCGAAGAGGTCCCGGAGATCGAGATCATGGCAACATCACTTGGTAGTGGTGGTTCAGGATTCTCAGCATTGTTCATGAGTACCTCAGGCCCTCATGCAGCTCAAATATGGCTGGAACTGGGACATCTTGAGAATCGTGAGCGGACAGTGTTTGATATACAGCGTGATCTGCGACCCAAAATAGTGAATATCATCCCGGGATTAAAGGTATCATATGAACAGGATGATTTTGCCATGTTTGGAGGAGGCTCTGCAATCGAAGTTAAGATATTTGGTTACAGCCGTGAAAAAGCACAGAAATTAACTGACGATCTGATGGCTAAAATGAGCAAGATCCCCGGGTTGGTGGATCTTGAATCGAGTATCAGCGAAGGCAAACCGGAATATCAGCTTGTAATCGACCGGAGAAAAGCGGCGAATTTCGGTATAACGCCATATCAGATCGGATCCGAACTGCGGTCACGTTTAGAGGGTACGGTGGCAGGCCAGTATAGAGTTGAGGGCGATGAATACGATATCAAAGTCATGGTTGATGAAAAATACCATGAGGATATTAAACAGGTTGCGATGATGACCATTAACACTCCACTGGGCGAAGTTCCATTGAGGAATTTCATCAAGGATACGGTCGCAGTAGGTCCGGTTCAGATCGAGCACGAGGATAACAAGCGTATCGTAACGGTGACCGCGGGAATAGAAGGACGGGATATGGGTAGCGTTGCCAGTGATGTTCAGAAGGTGATCGATGAAACCCAGAAGCCAGCTGATTTTATCGTTGAAATGGGCGGAGGATTTGCCGAGCAGATGAATACATTCCGCGACCTTGGTTTTGTCATCCTTCTCGCTCTCGTTCTGGTCTATATGATCATGGTCGGGCAGTTTGAATCGTTTAAGGAGCCGTTCATTATTATGTTCACGATCCCTCTTGCCATCATCGGGGTCGTATGGATGCTTTTTTTCACCAATACGACGATCAATATGCAAAGTTTGATGGGTGTGCTACTGCTCGGAGGTATTGTTGTGAACAACGGAATCGTCTACATTACCTATACGAATCAATTACGGCATATACATGGTTTGCCATTATTCGATGCCGTTATCGAAGCGGGAAGGGTACGTCTGAGACCGATCTTAATGACCGCATTCACCACAAGCTTCGGACTCATTCCTATGGCACTCGGTATCGGTGCTGGAAATGAACTTCGGGCGCCAATGGCACGATCGGTCATCGGAGGTCTCATGATCTCGACATTCTTAACCCTCGTTTTCATTCCGGTGATCTATACACTTTTTGAAAAGAAGAAAAAACAGACTGCCGAAACAAAGACAGATATAAACGAAAAGTAATTACATCCCTCATCCTGCTAAAATTAGCTGCACCATTTGCAGCCTGGCAGGATGAGGGTTCAAGAACATTGGAAGGCGGAAAGAAGGCGAAGAGAGGGCGAAGAGAAGGCTCGATAGGGTAAATCCGAATCACTAAATCCTAAACAAATCCTAAATTCCAAATACTAAACAAGAAGGCGGAAAGAGGGCGAAGAGAGGACAGAAGAAGGCGGAGAGAAGGCGAAGAGGGCTCGATAGGGCAAATCCGAATAACTAATTTCTAAATATTAAACAAGAATACACCAGGATAATTGACATCCAAAGAAGAAGGCGGAGAGAAGGCGAAGAGAGGGCACAGAGGGCGAAAAAAGGGCAGGAGAAGGCGAAGAGAGGGCTACAAGAAGGCGGAAAGAGGGCGAAAAGAGGGCAGAAGAAGGCGGAAAGAGGGCGAAGAGAGGGCTACAAGAAGGCGGAAAGAGGGCGAAGAGAGGTCGGATTTATGGTTCAGTATTTGGAAAAGTTGCGTCCCGCGGTTATTCATTGACAGTCTCGCTTGTAGCATTATACTTGCAGCATGTTTATGATCATCAGTGCTTTGGTTTTTGTGGGTACAGCCCAACTTGCTGGACCGATAGCACTGGAACAGGTTGATGCAGGTTCGTCTTATCAGGATATTTCCTATGAATTCATCGCAAAATTGGATACCGACTTCCAGGTGCTGGATGTCGCAGTAGATATCGTATATGTAAATAGATCACCATCTGTTATCGATACCATATATCTGAATACCAGTGAATATATGGATGTCGAGCACGTGATCCTGGATCATGATATTGAGATCCATTTGGACAGTGAAGGGATCTTGAGTGTTCCATTGAACCAATCCCTCGAACATGATGATTCATGCACCTTCACCATTTCCTACCAGATTGAAATTCCCATACATAATGGCGTTTTCGGATATGTCCCCGGACATTACGAGATGACCAGGTGGTACCCCAGAATATGTGTATTTGATGATCTTGGCTGGCACCGGCAAAGTTGTGATCAGCAGGGCAAGCAGTATTCTCCCTTTGCTTCATATAGCGTGAAGATCGTACTTCCGGATGAATTCATCACGGCTGCGACAGGAACCCAGGTCGATCCCATGGAGAACTTTTTTATCGAGGAATACATTGCCACCGGACAAAAGATAAGATATGGTGGAGAAAAAACCATCCATTTCATTGCCTCTCATGCCAAAGATTTTGTCTGGGTGTGCGATCCGTATTTCATAGTACGTGAGCATACGATAAAAGACAAGAAGATCAGGTTTTTTTACCGTCCATATGACATCCAAACATGGGAGAATGCGGTTATCTACTGTTCGGATATAGTGACCCGGTATGAAGATTGGTTCGGATATCTGCCCTTTGACAGGCTCAGTATCGTACAGGGCATATGCAAACGAGGTACAACCTATCCACAGGTAGTGTTCGTGAACAGCAGCGAGGATTTGTTGACCCGTTTATTCGAAGCCAATATTGCCGCGGATATCGGTGCGCAATGGTTTTCCGGGATACTTGGCGTCAATGAGATCGAAGAGACATGGTTCTCAGAAGGTCTGGTAACATACGCATCGATGCGCTACCTGGAGGACAAATATGGCAAGGATTATTCGTTGATCAAATCCACATTCATTCCCGCCATCTCGTTACGTTATTTTCACCGGGCAAACTACTATGTTATGCGTACTAATATGCTGGAAAAACCGGTCAGCACATCGAGCAATGAGTATGATGAAGTTGCCTTTGCCTATATGAACAGCATCAGTTCGAAACCGGCCCTTTTCTTCTCATCGCTGCAGAATTATTTTGGCGAGGACATTTTTTCCTGCATGCTGCAGGATTTCATAAGTCAGTATACATTCCAGACAACACGCGCGCGCGACCTCTTTGATGGTTTTAAAAATGGTCTGGGTGAAGCGACAGATGGATTGTATCATTCATTTGTTAATACAACGGACTATTGTGACTGGCGTATAAAGCGGGTTAGTGCTTACAGTGCTACGATCGACAACAATGGTAAGTTACCTTTGCCGGTTGAGGTTTTTATTGAAACTGATTCTGGAACGCATGCATATCAGATCACCCCACCGGAGAACACCCATACGATTCGGGTTCCTGAAAACACCGGTGAGATCATTTCGATCGCAATCGATCCAACCGAGTCGCTGCTGGACATCAATTACTGGAATAATTATCATCCCCGGCGTATCAAGATTCGTCCGATAACGAGTTTTGAGTTCCCCTCTTTTTCCACCTATTGCCTTTACTGGCTGCCGTATCCATGGTATGATTCATATGATGGGGTCACGGCGAATTTTTACTGGTTTGGAGACCGTTTTGCGGATTTCGATTTCATCCGTGGCGGGCATCAATTCATGGGTGGGATCAATTATGGCTTTAGCAGCCAGAGAGCCTATGTCAGCCTTAATTACCAGACACCTGTGATCTTTACCAAAGGAACGAGAATTCGTGTTGCATTGAATGGATCTCACAATAAAAGCCGCGACGAATTCAGTATTGGATTGCTGAGCGGACTGGGGCAGCCGTTAACATCTTCCCCGGCAACAACGATCGAGAATCGATTGATATTCAATAAAGTATACAGTTATGCAAGTCTGGACTCGATCGATTGGTCTTTGGGAAGAAATATTGCGTTGATCAACCGCCTGCGTTATAAATATGCTGGATGGGACATGGCGGTCGAATCAGCCCTTGCCCTCCGTATCGCGGGCAGCGACTATGAATATCTGAGTACGATGTGTGCAGTGCAAAGGACCTTTGATTTTGTCATTCCCTGCAGGGCGCGGATATTCGCGGGCAAGATCTTTGGAGATGCTCCGCTCCAGGAACAGCTCTATCTTTGCGGTGATTTACATATAAATTGGTTCGCAGATCTGCTTTTCAGTCAGGCTGGATCGATGTCACCCCAGGAACACATACATGTTCCTGGAGGCGGGAATATGCGGGGGTATCAGACGTTTCATATTAAATCCGATCAGATGTATGCTTTAAATCTGGAATTCCCGGTTACATCGTTCATCCGGGTATTCACGGATGTCGGTTACTATAATGAATTCGCGTTCGATGCCGGGATCAGCCTTGCGATCAGTGCTGAAACCGTATCATCTTTGCCTTTGTCTGGATTTGGCATATCGGCTAATTTCCCTTTGTATACATACACCGATCAACCGTGGAAATTGCGCTGGTCGATTGGGTTCTCGATGTGAGTTTAGAGAATTACGCCAAGAAATATCAATAATGATGCCGTTGTGAATATCACTGGACAAAGTTTATAAGGGAGAAAATTGATCTTAAATCCTGTAAGCAACGAAACAATGCTCAGTACATTAAGAATCCCGATGACCAACCAGTACACCGATCGAGAAACTTGCGCCGTATGATCGATGATGGTTATTAGCAGGACCAGCAACCCGATGAATGTCAATGCGACGCCTTCGATGATCCATTCCATTGTGATTATGTGTTTATTATCCGTTGAAATTGCACCAAAGTTCTTTACTACCGATCGTGTCGGGAAGAAATGAGTTATTCCCCATACCAGTGGCAGACAGCCCCCGATAATCAATAACATGATATTCATCTGGTGGAGTATATCCGATCAGTACGACATGTCAATCAGATACTGACCATTGTTGACAATGAGTCTGTGTTTTTTATAATTGAACGATCGGAGAGATAATGAAAAAATTCATTGGCAGGTGTACGATTTTTTGCTGGAGCGTGTGCATGGTGATGGTATGCAGCTGTGGCAGTGAAGAACAGGGTCCAGAAACAGTTTGGGGTCAGATCATCGGCGGGTCAGGATTTGATACGGGTCAGGCGGTGGTGGAAACCTCAGACAATGGTTTTATCATTGTCGGTTATACAGATTCTTTTATCGCTCAGGAGTCACGCATATACCTTATCCGCCTGAATGAAGATGGTGATACCTTATGGACCGATACCCATGGTGGTGTTCCGGTGCAGGCATTTGATATAACCGAAACAACCGACGGTAACTTCATTATCACGGGGTATGTACAGACATCAGGCAATGATGTATTCTGCATGAAAATAGATATCGATGGAAGCGTACTCTGGGAGAACGCATACGGTGGAGCGGATTCAGATGTCGGGTTTGCAGTCGAGGCAACGCCAGATGGCGGAGCTATTGTTGCTGGCTGGACCGTAAATGATACGACAAGTGGTAAGAATGTGTATCTGATCAAGATCGACGGTGCGGGTGATACACTGTGGACCCGTGTCTATGGTGGATCTGAGGATGATTTTGGCACGGCAATATGCACGATGAATAACGGTGGCTATCTTGTAACCGGATGGACTGAATCATATGGTTCGGGGAGTGACGATATCTACTTGCTGCGACTCGATGCAAATGGCGATACACTATGGACACGAGTATATGGAGATCAAAACCAGGATTATGGAGAAGGCGTGATACAGACGAATACCGGTAATTTTATCATTACCGGTGTGGTTCAGGATGCGGGTGAAGCAATGAGCAGGATCTTTATATTCGAGGTAGATGAAAACGGCGATAGCGTCTGGCTGCAGACATATGATGATGGCTTCGCGTATGATATCCAGCAGACTGATGACAACGGCTATATCCTGGCAGGAAGCCATTTTGATATTTTTCCCGACCGGAATGCATATCTGCTCCGTACTGATGCGAATGGTCTGCAAATGTGGGAAAAGAGTTTTGGTGATGACGCAAATGATGGAGGTTTTGCAGTGCTTCAAACTGAGGACAGAGGTTTTCTGCTGGTCGGGGAGACTGGATCATTTGGTGCTGGATCACAGGATGTGTACATTATGAAAATTGCGCCAGAAAGTGAGTGACCGGTTCGTTTTTTCCGCCATCGCTATATGATACATACATCCTGGTGAGGTCCTTGATATACTGTAATAATCCCCCTGTTTTTCTCTTTTGTTTGATAATGGGTGAAAAGATGTTGGCGACTGGACTGAAATGGCAAAAAACAATATTATAATCCCCTTATTTTCCCCTTTGTTAAAGGGGAAATTGTTTGGGGAGATGGCTTGGCGTTCGGTCTATTTTCCCCTTTGTTAAAGGGGAAATTGTTTGGGAGGTGTCTTTGCGTTCGGTCTATTTTCCCCCTTTGTTAAAGGGGGATTAAGGGGGATTTTATCAGAGGATTGAAGGGCATTTGGATCCATTACCTTGACTGAGAATCCTGTTATTGAAATCGGGGTGCGTACCCTGGTCGAGTTCATAATGCGCTCGGGTGATCTGGATCTGACCACATTCGGTATGATCAATCCGATCGAAGGTGTACGCATTCATCATGAGATCCAGGGATCACGACCCCCTGAATATACTGCTGAAGTGTCAATTAAAGTTCAGGAAGAAACGTCCTTCTATACTCTCGTTGTCAGCGGCAGGATCGATGGTATCTACAACTATCCTGACCGCACCATCATCGAGGAGATCAAGACAACTAAAAAGGATCTGGCAGTATACGAAAATCAGGAGAACCCGTTACACTGGGGACAGGTGAAATGCTATGCGTACATGTATGCGGTTGATCGAGGTCTTGAAACCATCGATGCAAGGGTGACATATTATAATGTGGACACAGGCCTACAAAAGGAATTCACTCACGCATTTACCGTGCATGAACTCAAGTCCTTTTTCAGTGAACTTGTCGAACGGTATATGGTGTGGGCAGAACGCATTGTGCAATGGCAGGCAGAGCGAGATCAATCGATCCATGCACTCGCTTTTCCGTTCGAGGTATACCGTCAAGGTCAGGAAACGATCATCGAGAAGATACAAGAAGCGGTTAACTATGAGGAGCGGTGTTTTATAGAGGCGCCAACCGGTATCGGGAAGACAATGGCCGTGATCTATGGTGTTCTGAAGACGGTCCCTGAAAACAGACTAGCGATGCTTTTTTACCTGACCGCCCGAACGACTGGACGGACAGCCGCGGAAGTGACATTCCGTATCCTCAGGGAGAAGGGACTGCAATGCAAGGTATTAAGCCTGACCGCAAAAGACAAAGTATGTTTCAATCCCGAAAAAATGTGTAATGGGAAAGAGTGTGTCTTTGCGCGGGGATTTTTTGACCGGCTTCAAGCAGGCCTTCAGGAAGCACTGGAGTATGAGGAACTGACACGTGAACAGGTAATTGCACTCGCGCGCAAACACAGGATTTGCCCGTTCGAATTCTCTTTGGAAATTTCCCTGTGGATCGATTGCATTATCTGTGACTATAATTATGCGTTTGATCCAAAGGTCTACTTACGACGGTTCTTTGCTGACGAAGGAGGGAACTATGTATTTATGGTGGACGAAGCACATAATCTCATCGATCGAGCCCGCGAAATGTTCAGTGCAGAATTAAGTAAACAGTCATTTTTCTTGCTTGATCAGCATATCAAACAGCGTCTTCCTGCTGTCAGTAAGGCAATAAATACGGTGATCAGGAACATGGGTGAGATAGAGCGATCGTGCGAAGCGATCGGTAATCCCTGTGCCGAAAGGGAGCAACCGGAAGACCTCTATCCTTCTTTGATCGAATTCACATCAGCGGCTGAGGTGTGGTTGAGCCGGAATGAATTCACAAGTTTTCGCGATATATTGCTCAATACTTATTTTGATGTAAAGCGATTTCTCTGGACCGCGACTCAATATAATGATACCTATGCCACATGCTATTCAAGATCGGAGAATAATCTGTCAGTAAAACTCCTGTGTCTTGATCCGGCTGATCATATGACCCAGGCGCTACAGAGAAGCAAATGTACCATTTTTTTCTCGGCCACGCTCAATCCTGTCTCCTTTTTCCTTGAATCATTCGGATGTGATCCTGAGTCCAGTACGATATCTCTCCCTTCTCCCTTTGATTGCAATAACTTATGTGTGCTGATCGCACATAAGATCTCCACGTTCTACAAATACCGCGATTATACCAGATCGGAGATCGCAAAGGCAGTGAGTTCAGTGATCAGTCAGCGGGCAGGGAATTATCTGGTGTTCTTTCCTTCGTATGAATATATGACATCGGTCTATAATGATTTTAGTAAAAAACAAAAACATATTACAACGATCGTGCAGACAAGCGGTATGTCAGAAAAGGCGCGGGATGATTTTATCGCGAGGTTCCAGGATCCTGGCACTGATCATCTTATAGGTTTTGCAGTTATGGGTGGTATTTTTGCTGAATCCATTGATTTGCTTGGGGAACAATTGACCGGAGCGATCGTTGTCGGGGTGGGTATGCCGGGGATCTGTCTCGAGCGGGAATTGATCAAGGACTATTATGATACGAAGATCGGTGCGGGATTCGCGTTTGCCTATCAATTTCCCGGGATGATAAAAGTCTTGCAGGCAGCAGGAAGGGTGATCCGTTCAGAGAGCGATCGCGGGATCCTTATACTGATCGATACGCGGTATGCGCGCCAGGAATACCTGCAATTATTGCCGGAAGAGTGGCATATCAGGTTTATCAAAGACCATATTGAGATCGCTGAGTCCCTGGATCGCTTCTGGCGTCACTGAAAAGCGATGAAAAGGTTATTGAAGAATCTTATAGTTTTCTATGTTGATTGTCAGGCAACGGGTTCTGATCCGATCACCGGGCATTTGCTCGAGATTGGATGGGCACGCTCTGACCGGTTTTCATCCGATCAAGAGTGTGGTCGATCTCATGAAGTGCATTTTGTAAAAGCGCCGGATGATTTTAAGATCCCTGCACGCGTTGCCCGGGTCACGGGCATTGAAGATGATGATGTTCAAAACGGGCTGACCGAAGCAGAGATCTGGAAAAAACTGCGTAAAACTGCGTGTCAGGTCGCACGCGCCAATGATTCTAAAAAGTGTCTTACGGTTATCCACTTTGCCCGGTTTGAAACAGCATATTTAAAAACATTGTTCGCGGAACATGATCGAGATTCAGTTTTTCCTCTTGAGATAATATGCACGCACGAGATCGCCCGGCGTCTCTTTCCTGAATTACCCAGAAGGGGGATCAAAGCCCTGGCTGGTTTCTTTGGTTACTCCTCCAGTGAAAAGCATCGCTGCCAGGATCATCTGACTGCAACGGTATATATCTGGCAGAATATGCTGTCGATCCTTGCGCGTGATTATTCTATAACGACATACGCTCAGCTGAAAAAGTGGCTCCAGAAAATGCCGGTACGGAGTTTTGTCAGTCGCAGCTATCCAATGAAGGATCAGTATCGGCGTCACCTGCCTGATGGGCCGGGTGTTTACCGCATGTGCCGTTCGAATAACGATGTTCTGTATGTGGGCAAAGCGAGTTCATTGAAAAAAAGAGTGAACAGTTATTTCAAAAAGAGAGGGCACCATCCTGATCATATCCTCGATATGCTCACTCAAGCGCGTAAAATCCGGATCATTGAGACGGGTTCTGCTCTTGAGGCGGCACTCCTGGAATCCGATTTGATCAAAAAAAATAATCCGCCCTACAACGTTGCTTTACGCGCACGTCAGCGTGAGATTATGTTCTGTAATAGTACATATACTGAGTTCTCCTCAAAGCCCAGTCCTGCATTCCATGTAGGACCTTTAACCTCTAAAGATCCATTTTATCGCCTCGCACTGCTGAAACCGCTCCTGTCCACGGTTGGCTCCAGGATCAACAAGAGTATCGTGCAGGAGACATTGAGTTTATCTGAGTCTTCTTATCCGGGTTTCGATGAAATAGAGGAAGGTATTGAGCTGTTCATTGAGCGCCATCAGACTGTGCTTTGTGCGGAACCGACAGATCATGCCCTGGTACGTCTTGGACAGTATCTGTGGAGATGTCAGGATGATGAGGTCGATCCAGAACAGGAAGATGACGCAGAGGTTATAAGTGAAGGGCAGTGGTCACCCGAGGTAGTTGCCCGTTCGATTGAGAATATTGTGCTGCGAAGTATGCACTCGATCCGCCGGACACGGTTGTGCATATTGCTGGCAGAATCATCGATTGCATGGGAAGAACCGCATGGAGACCACTCACAGTACATGTATCTAACATTAGAGAAAGGTGTGGTTATTGAGCGGGGAAAATTACCGAGAAAAAAACGACCGGTCATTCCACCGGGATACAAACGGACTTTTTTCGAACGTCAAAGTGCTTTCACTCTGGAAACTGTCGATCGTATACGTGTATTAATAACCGAATTACGCCGGATCGTGAATAGCGGTCTGTGGCTGCAAGTGCGGCTCCGGCCAAAGGTGACTCTGGATAATGAAAAATTCCTCAAGATATTCACCTGGATATAATATAGATAAACGTTTGGATCGTTAATTGCGTTATTATTGTTAATCTTGTCAGTTCCTGGTATATACTGCTTGGTTTTCCGCTTTATGCTCTACGTCTTACGCGTTACTATTCTCCTATCTCCGGGACGCGAAATTCTCCACCGGAATTAGGATCGGTAAGGTACTCGTTGATCCGGATCTCTCCGTCAACATAGAGTTCAAAATGGAGGGTGTCCTGAGCTTCTGTTGTATCCTTCCAGTAGGCACCGAGCATGATGTCGTCGCGATCGAGCGTACAGGAATACTCGTTAGGCGTATTACCGAACATCCCGATACTGTCGCCGGTCGATTCTATTTTGTAAAAACCACCGTGTTTCACTGCGATATCATTTGGACTGGTAAAGTAGATAGTAACAGAATAGGGTTCTTTTGTGCAGGTAAGCGATAGGAATATGCCAATGATAAAACATGCGGTTAGAAAGAATTTCATTGTTTCCTCCTTGTTACTAACGTAGTGATTTAATTGCTGATGTCAAGGGAGTTCCATGCAGCCAGATGATGTATATTACCCCTTGACAATACCATACTTTTTTAGTATGATATTGTATGAAGCTCACAACAAAAAGCCGATACGCTCTCAGGGCAATGATGGAGCTGGCAAGTGCACCGGATAATGATCCGCTTCCCCTGGCTGTTATCGCGCAGCATCAAAACATAAAGTTGAAATATCTTGAACAGATATTCATCCGCTTGCATCATGCTGGATTGGTCAGGAGTAGAAAAGGACCGGGCGGCGGGTATACTATCGCCCGGGATCCGCAGTGCATTAAACTGTCCGAGGTCCTGCATGCGGTCGGGGAATCGACGGCACCGGTATTATGTGCAGTAGATCAAAAGGACAAGTACTGCGCTGGCGTTGATTCATGCCCTTTGCAGCGCCACTGGCAGAAACTGAAGAACCACATAGATACATTTTTTGAAGGTCTTTCAGTTGGCGACCTGTGTCGGGATAAAAAAAAGGCAAAAAAAAAGACGAAAGGGAGGCTTTATGACAAAGGATAGGATTTCGTATCATGCATCGGTTCAGAAAATGTATGAACGGATCAAGCAAGATGGTATGACGAACATATGGGACCGGTATGAAGCACAGGGTATGGGTGGAAAACCAGATCAGCGTTGTCCGTTCTGCATGGGTGGTGTTCGGTGCGATCTGTGTTCGAATGGTCCCTGCCGGGCTGATGTGGAAAAGGACAAGCGAGGCGTGTGCGGCATTACCGGCGACGGTATGGCAATGCGTATGATGCTCTTGAGAAATGTGATGGGTGCATCAACCTATCACTATCATACTGAACAAACCCTGAAGACCCTTCGGGCTACGGCCCAGGGTAAGACTATGTTCAAGATCGCAGAAACCGAAAAATTGAATACTTTTGCAGGGCGCCTGGGCATAGATACATCCGGTTCACCGGAAGAAATTGCTATTCGTTTGTATGAATACGCACAAAGGGATTTCTACCGCAAATATGATGAACCGAGCATGATCGTTGAGATACTGGCACCGCCTGAGCGGAAAGTACTCTGGAATAAACTGGGTATTTTCCCGGGCGGCATATATGGTGAGATGATGTTCGCAACCAGTTCCTGTCTTACGAATGTTGATGGTTACTATGTAAGTCTTGCTTTAAAGGCTATGCGGCTCGGTATTGCCATGGCATACCAGAGCCAGATCGTGAATGAATACTGCCAGGATATTCTGTATGGTGTTCCGCGTCCACACAAAATGCGCGTGGATCTTGGCGTACTCGATCCGGACTACGTGAATGTACTTCCTAACGGGCATGAGCCATTTCTCGGATTTGCCATGGTGAGCCTCGCGCGCGGAACTGAATGGCAGAAAAAGGCGCGTGCTGCAGGTGCGAAGGGTCTGCGCATTATCGCAAATATCGAAACCGGTCAGGAAATGATTCAGCGCTGGGAAATGGACGATGTATTCTATGGTTTTACGGGAAACTGGATCATGCAGGAGGCTATAATGGCAAGCGGATGTATCGATCTGTTTGCTGCTGATATGAACTGTTCGATGCCGATCGATCCTCATTATGCGGAAAAGTATCATTTTAAACTCGTTCCAGTAAGTGAGTTAGTATCTTTTGAGGGTATTGATGAGCGGGTAAATTATACCCCGGAAATGGTTAAGGAGCAGGCAGGACAATTACTGGAAATGGCAATACATAACTTCCCCGAGCGGCGGAAAAAAGTACAGCCGATCGCCGGGTTACCAATAAAAGAAGCAATAGTTGGATTTTCTACTGAAAGCATAGTTGATGCGCTCGGCGGTACGATCGAACCATTGTTAGCCGCGCTCAAGGATGGTACGATCCGTGGAGTTGTTGGACTTATTTCCTGTGTGGCTCTGAGAGATAACGGACAGGATGTGCATAGTGTTGCTGTTGCTAAGGAATTGGTCAAGCGAGATATCTTGGTGCTTTCCATGGGATGCGGGAATGGTGGTTTGCAGGTTGCCGGACTGTGTAGTCTCGAGGCCCGGAACCTTGCCGGATCCGGCTTAAAAGCATTATGCGAAAAACTCAATATCCCTCCGGTATTGAGTTATGGGACATGTACTGATACGGGTCGGATTGCGGATCTTATTGGCATAGTTTCCCATGCGCTAGGTGATGTTGCTGTTACCGATCTCCCTGTCGCTGCCGCTGCTCCAGAATATATGGAACAGAAAGCCACGATCGATGCGATATTCGCTCTCGCGTACGGTTTGTATACCTACGTGAATCCTGTGCCGCCGGTTACCAAGGCGCCTAACCTGGTGCGTTTACTACTTGAAGATTGTAAGAAGGTAACCGGTGGATTGCTGAATGTTGAAACAGACGCGGTGAAAGCAGTGGATGGGATCGCCACGCATATAGAAAATCAACGGAAAAAACTCGGAATATGATCATTGTTTGAGCGAGAGGTGATTATGAAGGTTAGAAGAAAGATGATCAAGATCGACGAAGAACTGTGTGATGGTTGCGGTAATTGTGTGCCCGGGTGTCCGGAACAGGCGTTACAGGTTATTGATACACCCAAGGGACTAAAAGCGCGATTGGTCAAGGAATTCTATTGTGACGGGCTTGGTGCTTGTCTGGGAACGTGTCCGACCGGAGCTCTGACGATCGTTGAGCAGGACGCAGAGCCTTATGATGAAGAGGCAACAATCCAGCGAATAAAGGATAAAGCGCCGGATATGTTGGAAACACATACTCGGCACATGAAAGAACATGCGAGCAAAATGCATGCTCATCATGCGGGGCACAAAGGATGTCCTGGTGCAAAAACCATGCAATGGGATGATAAAGAGAATGATCCTTCGTGCTGTGCCACACCCATCGGATCGCAATTACGGCAATGGCCCGTACAACTGCATCTGGTTCATCCAGATGCGCCTTATTTCCGGAATGCGGATATCGTATTCGTGGCAGACTGCGTGCCTGTTGCCTGTGGTAATTTTCATCAGGATTTTTTGAAAAACAAGGCGATCGCGATCGGATGTCCAAAATTCGATGATGCTGAAGCGTATATTGAAAAAATCGCTCAGATCCTCACCCTGGCCAAGCCAAAAAGTGTTGAGGTTGTTGTCATGGAAGTGCCTTGCTGTTCGGCCCTTGAAGCGATCGTGGAAAAGGCTATACATACATCAGGAATAGAGATTCCCTGCAAAAAAACAGTTATCGGTATAAAGGGAGATCAAAAGGTTCTATAATTATTTTTCTATAAGACACTTGAAACATTGCTAGAATATAGCTATGTTTATTACGCGATGTCATGTAGATATTCGATTTTTACTGGATGGTGTTTTGTGCTATTCAGTTGCTTGTATGGACAGGCACCAGATACCCTTTGGGTCAGGATCTATGGAGGGCAGTTTGATGATTACGGGAATGGTGTGTGCGAGACATCCGATGGTGGATTGATCTTGACCGGTATGAGCAGTACTTCCGGCGCCGGAGATGTGTATGTTGTCAGGACCAATGCGGATGGTGATACATTATGGACAAATGCATACGGTGGCAACTACTGGGACCATGGCTATGCGATCCAACCAACACTTGATAACGGGTTCATTACTGCCGGCTATACGTGCTCATACAATCCAAGTAACAATGAAGATTTCTTCCTGGTGAAGATTGATAGCAGTGGAAACGAACAATGGATCCGTAATTATGGAGGCGACAGTATGGATGCTGCGTATGGTGTGACCGTGACGTCAGATAGCGGGTATATCGTAGTTGGGAGGACGCTTTCGTACGGAAGCGGCGATATGGATATTTATTGTGTTAAAGTGCGCGCGAACGGTGACACCCTGTGGACCCGTACATATGGAGGTCCAGCCGACGAAGGATCTTATGGCATTGTAGAAAAAGGTGATTCATGTTATATTATTGCCGGTCATACCGCCTCTCAAGGAGCCGGCAACAGCGATATATATATACTGTGCATTGATTTGAACGGGGATACATTGTGGACGCGGACGTACGGGGGAGTTGGCTTTGATTTTGCTTACGGCATTACCGCAGCACAGAATAATGGATTTATCGTGGTCGGCAAGACACGGTCATATGGCGCGGGATCTTGGGACCTGTATTTGATCGGGACGGATCAGTTTGGCGATACGCTATGGACGAAAGTGTACGGTGGTATTCTGGATGATGTCGGATTTTCGATACAGGAAACCTATGATGGCGGATACATCGTTGCCGGATATACGATGAGTTTTGGTGTTGGCAATGCTGATATCTATCTTCTTAAAATTGATGCCCACGGCGATACTTTATGGACCAGTGTACTTGGGGGAATATACGAAGATCTTGGACGATCGATCATTCAGACATCGGACAGCGGATATGTATGTTGCGGATTGACCAATTCATTCGGGAGCGGGGGATTTAATTATATCCTCGCAAAACTTGCACCGGATACTCTCGGACTGCTGGAATCAGAACGATTAGCATTGATCACCACGGCTCCCATGCTTTCGGTCTATCCGAATCCTTCACATTATAACGTGCAATTACTGATCCGTGATCCCGGTACGGGCTTTGAAAAAGGATCAATCCATATATATGATTGTCTGGGAAGATCGATCAAACACCTTCCATTTGCTAAGATGAAGGGAGACCGGTTAAAAACTGTTCTCTGGGACATGACCAGCGACCAGTGGGATAGAGTGCCGTCAGGCGTGTATTACGTTGAGGTAAGGGCCGGGCAGGTGAGTGAACGGCGAAAGGTCGTGATTTTTTACTAAACCATTTTCTCATACCGCGGTCAAAAAAATGCATAAAGGAGGTGTTTATGGCAGAAAAATATCCAGGCAAATGGGAACCGTTCAGGGATATGCTGAACCTGCGCGCTGATATGGACCGGTTCTATAAGAGCTTTTTCGGAGGCTTGCCTGATGAGCAAGAGGGTTTTTGGGCACCGGTTGTTGACATTGTCGAGGATAAAGACAACTATATCGTAAAGGCGGAAATACCCGGGATGAAAAAGGAAGATATAAAAGTCACAGTACGTGATAATATCCTCGCGATATCAGGGGAGCGCTCGAGCGAGACCGGGGAAAAGGATAAAACGTACCACCGCATTGAGCGTTCTTACGGGAAGTTCAGCCGTACTATCGCTTTGCCATCCGCGGTTGATCAGTCAAAGATCAAAGCAGCGTACAAGGATGGTGTTCTGCATATCACTCTACCCAAACCTGAATCAGTGAAACCCAAGCATGTTGATGTGGAAATAAAATAGCCACGTTACAGTGACTCAGAAGACAAGCCGGGTTTACCCCGGCTTTTTCTTTTGGGCAACAAACTTGTGTATGCCGCTATGTGGAATAATTCTTGCGGAGTTAGAAGATCTCTTCGAGCGAGGTGACAGGAACCCATCCACCCAGGCCACCAGGGAGTTGGATCAGGACGTAGTCACCACGTTTCTCCCGGATCCGTACTTCAGCCCCATCATGCAGTCTGAGGATCTCTTTATAATCAATGCCCGGGCCACTGAGCGCACTTACCTCGGGTACAGTGATAATGCTATTACGGGCATGGAGTGTATTTGACCAGGCAAGCCAGTTAAGACCTGTGAACAAACACAGGACAAATGCAATGAGAGATAAATATCCAAAGAAAGAACGTCGCATGATAATAAAGACTGATAGCAGGAACATGAAGAGTAAGAATAGAATCGTTGCAAGGATCTGGGTTTCAAACATTGATAGTATCTGGAACGTACGGCGCAAAAGCACGCTGAAGGGGCTTTCCTGGATCCGAATCTTGTCCACGCGGTAATTACGGACGAATTGTAGATTATGAATGATATCCTGATCACGGGGGGCGAGAAAGAATGCACGCCGGTAATTAAGGATGGTTTTGCCCATGTTACCCTGTTTGAAATATGCATTACCGAGATTAAAAAAAAGGTCAGGATGCTGCGCTGATGCTGCTGTCTCTTCATACAGGACGATCGCTTCGGCATATTTACCGTCCCGGTATAAAGCATTGGCTTGATTGAATTGGACTGCCGGGATCTGCATGAAAAGGGTGTAGAATAGTATACTTGCTATCATAGTTTGCTGAGTAAACCCCGGGCTGTTTGATAAAGTTTTTCAGGATCGTCACATACCATTTGTGGGGAATAACGCACAACATCGCATTGATGTAAGAGGTCGTCAAGTTCCCGCAGGGAGGTTTCATCGACCGCTTTATCCTTGAGGACTGTAAAAAGTTGTTCTTTGGTCATCGCACCGGGATCGAGGTTGAAGCGATCGCCAATATAGCTGAGTAATACTTTTGAGAGCAGGTCGAGCAGGAGCGGAATATTTTTCACTCGAAGCGCTTGTTCTGCAGCACGCAGGCTCTTTTTCACTTTGCTGCTTGCACGCAATTTGCGGGCATACGCGCGGTCGGTGAGCAAGCGCGCCTGGTGCCTGCGGTATAAGAGTGAGCCGGCCAGGGATAAACACCCGATGAGATAGAATGTTACGAGCCACCATCCAAAGAACCCTGGATAGGACCCAAGGGACATACGGTCATCCTTGATATGGCGGATATCACTCCCAAGAACCTGCATTCCATCAGCCGGTGTTTCATGTGTTGCCGCAGCGGTCATGGTTGCCACGAATTTTATTTTTTCGGTCTCAAGTAGTTTGTATGTTTTTGTCTTTATGTCGAAATACGCGATCGAAAAACTGGGGATGATGTATTCGCCATCATAACTTGGAATAAGCGGATAGCGGAACTCCTTATAACCGCTTATGGAAGATCCTGCAGTATTGATATTATCCTTCACCTCTGGATCGAGGATCTTGACTCCTGGTATTGCCGGGAGGATTGGTTTTTCGATCAAACGGATATTACCGGTGCCGGATATCCGCAGGGTCAGATACAGCGGTTCTGCGGCGACCGATGTATCTTGATCCAAAGAGGATGTCATTGAGAACGTGCCAACACCACCTGTAAATGACCTGGGCGCACCGTCTGGTAATGGCTTCACCTTGATTGTAATAGGGTCAGAAACGGCTTCAGTTTGCCGGATATCATCATTGAAAAACCCGCGTCGAATGATCACGTGGACCGCAAGCTTCATGGACGTTACCGTGATCTCTCCGGATGAGACAGGGAATAGAGCCGCCTTTTTAATCAGGGCGGCTTCATAGACGATCCCGTTGATGGTTTGTTGCTGGTACTGCAATTGCTGGGCATCGAATATTGGCTCGACCCAGCATCCACTGAACTGGGGAGTTTCCGATAGATTGATATTCGCCAGCAACAAACGGTTGTAAAACGTAAAATTGATATTCACTTGTTCGCCAGCATAGACACTCTGACGGTCAACCGTGGCAATGAGTTTAATGTTATCTTCAAAAGGAACAGACGGTTGGGAGGGCACTTGACCGGTTGCAGGAGGGGGTGGAGCCGATCCTTTTACCGCGCTGATCATGATTGGTTGTGTCTGGTATGTTTCCCCCTTGAATTGAATAGTGCATGGATCAATCGTGAAATCACCGGTTCTTTTCGGATAGAGGGTGTACACATAGGTTATAGTCTGCTGTTGCGTGATCTTACCGTTGATGAACTGGATGTTCGTGGATTGGGACGAAGAACGCCCACCTACTTCAAAATCAGGAAGATCGGGAAGCTGGGGTGATGGAACACCCCCGATATTCTCTCCTGCCACCGTGACCGTGAGCAGGAGACGCTCATTGACCCCGACCGTGGTTCGATCCACCGAGGCACTGAAATTCAGTTCACCGGCAAGGACCGTAATGATCCACAGCAATAATAGACTACCAGTCTTTTTCAACACGCGGCTTGGTCTCCGGTTGACGGGCTTTTTCCATATTCTCTTTTTCCTGGTTCTGAAGTGCCTGAAGGATACGCTCGGCTTCCTCCTGGCTTATATCGCCTTGTTGAGGCTGCTGTTGTTGTTGCGGCTGTTCTTGCTGTTGTTGGTCTTGTTGATCCTGCGAGGTGGAGTCGGATTGTTGTTGCTGTGCCATTTCCTCTTTTAGTTTAAGGCAGAACTCGAGGTTTTGCTTGGCTTCTTCATCCTTGTTATCCATGAGTAATGACATTTTATATGATTCAATGGCAGCGTCAAGCTGTCCCTTTTTGAAATTACAGTTACCGATATTATAGAAAACATCAGCCTGAAAGTTCTTATCCTTTTCGAGCAAACCCATCTGGAACTCACTTATCGCCTCATCATATTTCTCCATTTTGTATAGCGCACGGGCAATATTGTAATGAATCGCAGGATTATCCGGTTCCTGGACAAGAGCTTCCTGATACTTTTGCAGAGCATCTTCATACTCACCTTTTCGGCAGAGGTGGTTGCCCTTTCGCATACTCGATCCTACATCCGCGAATACAAACTGAGCAAAAAGCATCAGAGTAACAAATATTATTGTGCTGGGCATCCATCTGATTACTGCTATCTGTCTACTGTTTACCATCATCACTATAGCCACTTCCCCTTACGGTCGCTTAAAGCAGTGCCAAGAAATATGAGCACGAAAGCAGGGATGAGAAAGTATTGATACCGTTCTTCATATTCCACGTACTCGCTGCCGCCGATATCCTTTTTCTTGATCGCTGCTAATTCATCGAGCAGCCGGTCAGTATACAGCCCCTGGGTACGGAAATAACGTCCTCCTGTTGCCTTTGATAGAATAATAAGTTCTCTTTCACCAAGTCGTGACATAACGATCTTTTCATCTTTATCTTTTTTGTAACCGACGAAATTACCATTATCATCCCTCTGGGGAATGGGAGCACCTTCGATCGAACCCACACCGATGCTAAAGAGCTTCACTCCCTGTTCATGAATTCTCTCGGCTGCGGACAAAGGATTACCGGTCAGATTGTCCCCGTCTGTGAAAACGATCAGAGCCTTATAGGAATTCTCTTTGGGATCGAACAGTGAGTTCGAAACAAGAAGTGCCTTTTCAAGATTCGTGCCGGGTTCAGGTACGAGATCCGGATTGATGATGTCGAGGAAGAGCTTTACTGCATCAGTATCAGTTGTGAGTGGACACATTACATAGCATTCACCCGCAAACGCAGTAATGCCGACACGGTCAGTGCTTAGATTATCAATTAATGATGCGATCTCGGTTTTTGCCCGGGTCAACCGATCCGGTTTTATATCGGAGGCGAGCATACTTGTTGATGCATCAAGGGCGATGACAATATCAATACCCTTTCCTTCATAAACCTGCAGTTTTTCACCCCATTTTGGACGCGCCAGACCAATGATCAGTAAAACTAGACCGATCAGGATCATGAATGATTTTGAGATCTGCAAACGTCTTTCCAGCGTGCGGGTCAATCGAACGATCAGATGTTGGTCCGCGAATTGTCTCAATATGCGCTGCTTTACGACTGTATAAAATATTATTGTTATAATAAAAACCGGCACGGTGAAAAGGAAATAAAGGTATTGAGGATTGACCCATTTGATCACGGTAATCCCCTCAAAACTACCGAACCCAGCAGGATCGTTACAACCATAATGATCACTGCCGGTAGCATGAAAAGACCTGCCTTTTCCGAGTAGACAGTGTGTTTCTTGGTCTTGAATGTTGTCGGTTCCAGTTCGTCTATTTCACTGTAGATCGCGCTCAATGCCTCGGCATCCGAAGCACGAAAAGCCTGTCCATTGGTCAGGGAAGCGATTTCTGCAAGTGTTTTTAGATCGGCCGGTTCAAGCATGAAATACCCGCGACCAAGGCGAGGGTGGTTGATGAATGTCCTGGTTGCTTCGGTTGAACCAACGCCTATGCAGTAGATCTTTATCCCGTAGGCCTGGGCGATCTTTGCCGCACTGATCGGGTCGATCTCACCGCGGTTGTTCGCTCCATCAGTGAGCAGGATGATCAATTTCTCCTTTGCCTTTGAGTCTTTTAATCTTGACACCGCGGTTGCCAGTCCAAGACCGATCGCTGTACCATCCTCGAGCATTCCGAAGTCAACATGGTCCACCAATTCCTCCAGGATATCGTGATCGAATGTGAGTGGGCATTGGGTCATAGACTGGCCCGCAAAGATCACAAGACCGATCCGGTCACCTGCACGTTTATCAATGAATTCCTTTGCCTTTTGTTTTGCCGCAATGAGACGGTTGACGGGTTTAAAATCGTCGGCTACCATGGAGACAGAAACGTCCATGCACAAGATGATGTCAACTCCCTTGGTTTCTATCTCCTCGTAAACACGTCCCTTTTGTGGTCGTGCAAGAGCGAACGTGACCAGCAGTAACGCAAGTATTTTTCCACTAAAAGGAATATAGCGGAGGATCGCGCCGCGGTTTGCCGCTTTTTTGAAAAAGCCAAGGTCTGGATAGTACATTGTCGCGGCTTTCTTTTTTATCTCAAAAAGCACGAGCGGAACCAAAAGCACAAGGAGCAGAAAATACAAGGGCTGGGAAAATGTCATTGCGGTTCCTTGTCGTGCGGAGTGGTTTGATTCACCAGATTCTTTGCTGCCTGGATCGCAGCCAATAGTTCAGGATCCGGTGGTACAGTCTTGGCATATTTCACCATGTCGGCACGGAGGAAAAAGTCGTGAAATTCGTTACGCAAAGGCAACTTTTTTACCTTCATCGTGGTGATGATCTCGGATGTTGTTTGTTCCGCAGCGTTGAATGCGAAACGGCGTTCAATGTACCGTTTTAAAATCTCGGACAGGGCATAATAATACCTTTTGATCCATCTTTGTGCCAGCCATTCCTTGACCGGGATCGTATCGATCGCAGCAAGGGCTTCGATCCAGGGTGGTAGATGTGGTGCTTCAGCCGTACGTGTACGCAGGATCCGTCGGATGATACGGTAAGCAAAAAAGGCGAGCAGTGCACCGGCAAGGACGATACCCGCGATTATCAAAGGAAGGAAATCAGGGAATTCAATGGCTTTCTTGATGTCATGGATATCTGTCATGTCATCGGGCAAAGTACTTTTGATCGTGATCGGCACCACATTACTGGCAATCGTATCGATCGTGTTTCCACTTGTATGTATGATCCGGAACTGGGGGAGATCCAGTTCACCTGTGTCGAATACGGTCAGTTTAATGTCATGGATACTGCGCACTACTCCCTTTTCCGTGATGGTTCTATTTGCTTGATCGAGAAGCATGAACGGTCCGATTGAATCCATGAAGGGTTCTGAAACTTCAACACCGAGTGGATGGGTGATCGTTACCGAGATCTCAAAAGGATCTCCAATGGTCATGGGCTGATTCCTGTATTTTGCAGCGAGGGTAGTAGTGATATCCACCTGGGTCACAAAAAGGAGAAGCAACACGATCATATCAACGGTACCTCCGTGCTCGCTCCTGGAAGAACTTGTGGAGCGCCGGGGTGTAATCCTGATCAGTAAAGAGACCGATACTGTCTATCCCGAGGGATTTTAGGAGCAACTCTTTTTCCGCCTTTTTTTGCAGACGGAATCCTGCATAATCTTGACGTAATTGGCGATCACCCGTGTCAACCGTCATGATCTCCCCGGTTTCCGTGTCTTCGAACTCGACCAGTCCCATATTCGGGATAGTGATCTCGGTCGGATCGTTGATCGTTATCATGACCAGGTCATGACGTCGTGCAACGACTCCCAGCGGTATCCTGATCGAATCGGGCTCGAATCCCGTACCAATGCAGTCGCTCATAAAGAATATGATCGCACGACGCTTCAGGATATGCATGAGAAATTCAAGGGCGAGTACTGGATTCGTTCCTTTATGTTCTGGTTCGAAAAGGAGGATATCACGGATCATACGCAGGACATGGAAGCGACCTTTTTTGGGTGGGATATATTTTTCTACTTGATCAGTGAAAAAGAGTAATCCGATCTTGTCATTGTTTCGAACAGCTGAAAATGCAAGGGTTGCCGCGATCTCCGCACTCTGCTCGAGTTTGAACTGATGACGAGTACTATAGTGCCCGGATCCGGAAGCATCAACACAGAGAATAACTGTGAGTTCGCGGTCTTCGGCAAATTTCTTCACATATGGTTTACCCATGCGAGCGGTCACTTTCCAGTCTATTGTACGGACATCATCACCAGGAAGATATTCGCGTACATCGAGGAATTCGATGCCAGTGCCTTTGAACGTGGATTTATATTCGCCCGCAAACATGGTGTTCACAAGCTTCTTGGTGCGGATCTCTATCTCACGGATCTTTTTTAAAAATTCAGTGGATAACATCATCTATTGAATATTTTAACCATAGAATATGTTGAATATATTGAACTATGGAACTTCCACCCCGGCCAGGATCTTCTGGATCACGTCATCGGTGGTTATTTCTTCTGCCTCAGCCTCGTAGGTGAGTATAATACGATGCCTGAGCACGTCAGGAGCGAGTTCTTTTATATCCTCGGGTATTACAAAGCCGCGGCGCTTCATGAAGGCAAGGGCACGCGCGGTTGTTGTAAGGTATATCGATGCGCGTGGCGATGCACCATACCTGATCAATCCACTCAGGTCATCCAATCCATAATCTTTGGGTTGACGGGTGGCGAATACGAGATTGAGGATATAATCCTTGATCTTCTCGTCAAGATATATCTTCTTACACAAATCACGTGCCTTGATGATCGCTTTTGGTGTGATCACCGCTTTGATCTGTGGCTCACCCTCGACCGCAATGCGTTCGACGATTATTTTTTCCTGCTCCTTTGTCGGATAGGATATTTTCACTTTCAACAGGAAACGGTCGACCTGTGCTTCAGGGAGAGGATAGGTACCCTCTTGTTCGATCGGATTCTGGGTGGCAAGAACAAGGAAAGGATCGTCGAGTTTGAATGTTTCATCTCCGATCGTTACCTGACGTTCCTGCATCGCTTCGAGAAGTGCACTTTGAACTTTTGGTGGTGTACGATTGATCTCATCGGCCAGGATCAGGTTTGAGAATATCGGACCTTTGCTTACCGTGAATTCATTCGTACGCTGATTATAGATCATGGTCCCTATGATGTCCGCGGGTAACAGGTCCGGTGTGAATTGTATGCGATGGAATGACGTTTTAATCGCACTCGCCAGAGTACGCACGGCATAGGTTTTCGCAAGACCCGGGACACCCTCGATCAGAATATGACCGTTGGCCAGCATCCCCAGAAGCAACCGGGAAATCATGTATTCCTGACCAACAATAGCGCGGTTTATTTCTTTGGTAATGGTCTGAACAACAATGCTTTCCTTTTCGATCTCCTCGTGGATCAGTTTAATCTCATCTTTAATTTCGTTCACCGTAACCTCCTCTCTCTATTTACCATGGAGATTTATTGTACTCGAAAACCTGTAAAAGGCAATCATTTCTTAGTTTTGACATTCAAGCCATAATTCTGGTTTAGTGTATTAATATCTGTTATCCGTTGCCTCAAAGTCAAAGCTTGTAATTTAAATTTTTATAAAAAAATTAAAAATAATTCTTGACAAAATTGGAATTCAGTGTATACTTTTCACAACAGGAGGTTAGGATGGCCGCAAAAAGGAAGAAGAAGAAGGTGACAAAGAAAAAGACCAAGGCCAAGCCAAAGAGAAAAGCCAAGAAAAAGACCAAGGCTAAGCCAAAGAGAAAAGCCAAGAAAAAGACGAAGAAAAAGAGATAATTATTTGTAATAAAAAAAGGGGGTTTTGATCCCCCTTTTTTTATTTACAGCAATTCTATTTCAATTCATAGCCATACCAGTAGCCATCTTCACCAGATGACGATCCGTCTGCATCTTTAGCGATCCAGAGCATATCGTTCGTGTACGAAAGAGAGAAACCGTATCCATCTCGGGGCAGGGTGATCTTTGTGATCTGTTTGCCGTTCAGATCATAGACGATCACGACATCAGTATCACCCCATACAAAAAGGTATTCTTCAGAAGCGGCTATACTGCTCGAATAGCCATGTTCATCATAGTATTCATCGATCTTGAAACTGCGTGTTTCTTCCCCGTCACGGAAATCATACACCGTGATGCGACCGTCTACGATTTCATATAAAAACTTGCCGTCTGGTGAAGCCGCGACTGAGCTGTTATCTTCCTCGAACATGTATTCGAGTTCCAGGTAAGCATCCTCGTATTCCAGGTCCAGCACATAGATATCAGTACCATAGATCTTCACATAGATCTGATCATCTTTGGCAGAATACCACATCGATCGTCCATCAAGCATCACATCATAGGTGTCGATGTAATTGCCATTGCGGTCGTACTCATTGACCATACAATAGCCATCATTGCCGCCATTGATCGTGAAATAGTGCCGTCCATCGAATGTTATTGAGGCATTATGAAAGTAAACATAGTCATTGATCTTCATGCGCTGTACAGGACCTTCTTTGAAAGGTTTTGTTGGACCACAGGTTGCCCGGACAAAAAGCAACATACACATTGTGAGTAACATCAGAGTCACGATTCTTTTCATCAATCCTCCTTTATCTGTAAACAAATGCTATATATCGAAATTTTGAAATGTCTGTACGTATAGTACTATATAATATTCTGTTAAAAAGTCAAGCCCATATCTGATTTAATTCATTGTAACATGATCTGAAACAGGAATGATATTGACAGCTTGGAAGGTTGGTGTATAATTATGCATGATTATACAAGTATTATTAGTCCTCATAAATGCTGACTTTGCCATCAGTACAGCACCCAATTTTACCGGTTATCCTTCGCTCCACTATGCAGAGGATCAATACTACGTATTCTGGATCGATCAGCGGACATCGCCAAATATGTCGATATTCGGTGCGCGTGTCCAGAAAGACGGAACAGTGCTCGATACATCCGGAGTGGAGATGTATACTGATAGCGCTGGGTATGACTGCAATGTTGGGTATGATGGCACGAATTTTTTGGTGGTCACAAGGAACCATTGTTGAAGTAAGGGTGATATTATCGGAGTGCGGGTCACTCCGACAATGGATACCCTGGGTTCATTCGAGGTGTGCAATCCAACAAATCCAGATCTTATACAGACCTATCCTGATGTTGCGTTCGGTGATTCCAATTATCTTGTTGTGTGGAGCGACGAAAAATTCGGAGGAACGAGTTACTATGTGTGTGTTGCGCGCATCACGCCGCAGGGCACGATCCTGGATACCGGTGAATGTATTTCAAACGGGACTGGAAGCAGCGAATATTATCCCAAGATTGCCTATGATGGAAGCCGTTGGCTCGTGGTCTGGCCCAAGTCCGGTCTGATCCAGGGGCGCTTTGTCAACAGTAACGGGAGTCCTGAGGGGAGTGTCCTATCCATTGCGTCCGGTGGGGCAGGTGGTGCGGCGGTCGCATTCGACGGCACGAATTACCTGGTCGTATACCAGGCAGGGACCTGGCCGAACTATAATATCTACGGGCAGCTGGTGTCTCCGAGTGGTACACTGATCGGCGGTCAGATCACGATCGCGGTCGATGCGGGTGATACCCTGCGCTGGCCTGATATTATATATGACGGTACCAACTACCTGGTCGTGTGGATGAGCGGACCGAACAGCCCGGGACCGAATTACATACACGGGCAGGGTGTAGCGCCAGATGGTTCGCTGGTCGGCAGTAATTTCCAGATCAGTGACAATTCTTCGACCACGCGCTGGTGGCCGATGGTTGCTGCTTCGGATATTAATTACCTGGTCGTGTGGGGACAGGGGACATCGAGCAACGTCTACGGTAATGTGGATACAGGAATACTCGGGATCAAAGAATACGAGGGATCGATTCCAGCAACTGTGTATCAGGGTGCGACGCTTTTTACCGGATCATTACACGAACTGCAGCGACAGGGATTTACGCTCTATGACATTTCTGGTCGATGTATAGATCCGATAAATGCCGGACCTGGTATTTATTTTCTTGAAAAAGAAGGAAGCGCAGCCGGTAAGATAATTAAAATACGCTAAGGTATCTACTGCAATTTAATTAATTTCGCCTGCTGGATTAGGGTTTCATCGCCATGCAGAAGTTCCAGCTGTACGAAATAAATCCCTGCTGCAACGGTTCGGTGCTGGTAATCCAGTCCATCCCATGTAACTGAAACATCCTGAAAATTGGGGGAAGAAGGGATCCGGAATTCCCGTACGAAGCGACCACTGGTATTATAGATCCGTAATGTACCAACAACCTTGGCCGGTACAACAAAGGAAATAATTGATGCATGGGTGTATGGATTGGGTTTGATCACGATCTTATTCTCAGGTATCCTTTGTGCAGCATATCCATGTTCGTTCACTCCTGGTTGTATGAGCAGGTAGAGGGTAAAGTAGATATCAGTCTGGTATAGATCGTTATTTGCAGTAACATGAAGGAGCAGGCCAATGGTACTGTCAAGCGGACTTGCACTTATGGTCAGTGAGTAAGGATCGCTGTTATTCGCCGCACTACCACCAGGAACAATATCTCCATAACTCGATGTTGTATCTCCCAGGGTAACATCAGCATCATCACTACGAAGTATACCGATCACATTACCGGCAAGGGTGTCGCCGCCGTTCTCAAGTGTTATAGTGATGTGTATCGTTTCACCGGGTTCCACGATCCCGTTATTATTGCCACCGGTCGAATCATTGATAACGTAACTGGTGAAATAGATCCAGGGGGATGTTTGGGCACTTTCCGGGGGTCTGGTCGTAATCAGAATTGCTCGATTGGTCGTCAGCGTCGCAGCATTCGGATCGTAACTCGAGTTATAGACATATTCAAGCCCACGCGATTCAGTATGATCCTCCATGCCGACACTATTACTGATAGCGTTAGTGACGACCGCATACTGGTAGAGAATCTCACCGTCGCCGGTGGGTGTAGGGTAATATGCGGGATCGAGCAGGATGGTCTGGAAAGTCTCCCATTGATTACCGCCGCCCATGCCCCGATGAGCAACCTGATAGAATTCACAGATCCAGCGGTGATTTGCAGCGTCGAAATACTGATAAATGTCGCCATGTCCCATATGTTGTGTACCGGGATTAAGATTGTCCCAGAAAGGAGCCAGTAGCCTGCGCGGACCCCCGGATGAGGGGATTGGATCATTATAACTGTCCCGCGAGGTCGCACTGCCCAGTTCTAGGAAGCCGTTGGTGCAAATCCCAACTGATGAATAGTTATTACCGTAATATTTGAAAGAGAAGGGAAGAGCAACGGTTGTTGTATCATCATCATCATTTGTGATCTGGGATATTATCGATCCCGGTCCGCCGGCTATCGCATACCAGTTGTACACAGGTGCGTTTCCGGTGATTGTGTCCGTATCATCATAGATATAGTAACCGTAAGGATCAGGACCGATCTCGCCGCCGCTGCCACCACCGACGCCGCTGATCTGGATGGAAAATTCATCGGACCAGGTATTGCTGTATAGATCGGTTATGGTAATGTCAAATGTTACGGTGTGAGTGGGGCTTGCCGGAGAAACACTAAATACATAAGGACTCATTCCCCATTTGGTAGTCTGTAACGGAATATCGCCATAATGCGCGACACTATCGATGAGCACGATCATCGAATCATCCGAATGTATTGTCGCCGCGACTTCAGCAACAGGGGTAGACCCGATGTTTTCCAGGATTATGGAGAGGAGAATAGTCTCACCATTCTCAACCACGCCATTGCCATTACCAAGGGAATCTTCGGTTGAATGATTATTATATATGACGTAGGCACCACCGGTAATTACCGGTATTGTGGCTTCATGGGGATGAAGGTTATGGCCGGATATCGTCAGATCCAGGTTGCCCGGGTGGGGAAGGTCAACGGCAAATGAAATGGTTCCATCGCTCATCGTATACCCTGTTTCGTAGACAGTACTGTCCAGGACGATGCAAACATAGGCTGATTCAACCGGTGCGCCCTGATAATTGACAAGGACATCAACGGTATCGTTCCCGACCATGAGTGATGTAGTATGTGTCACCTCGAGGATTTTTGGCACCGCGGTCCAGAGATTCATTTCCGGATCCCCGAGTGTGGTGAAGCCGCAGTATTCTTCATCACCACCCTGGTATGGGTACATCTGAAAGACTCGAATACGTCCCGCTTCACATGCTTGACCGAACGTTCTCTTTCCATTCACAAAGACCGCATCAAAAAATGCTTTGGCCACGGCACTTCTCAAGTATGCCTGATTAATAACCGTGGTTGTGGTAGCAAAATAACCGCATGCACCACGTGGCGTCGATGGAGTTCCGGTAAGCAGCCAGTATTCAGCTGCGGCTGGAGTCGATCCTGTTCCGATCGTGCGGCATGTTATTGAAAGAACGATGGGGAGCCGGGAACCGTTCTGGGTTTGATTGGGATCGACATTGAAAGGGCTGTACCAATTATTCACTCCCGCGCCCCGGTACATGAGAATCGAACGTCCGCTATTAACCGATGCGATAACATTACTGGTATTATGTCCGAAGTAATTAGAAAGAGTATCGATATCAGTAAACCCGTTCGTAATCATCAAATCCGCTGCATGGTATGTATCAGACCAGTATATAGAATCATCTGGATCATACGCCCGGTTCACGATACAGCACGCCTGTGTGATCCATGAAGGATCAGTCATATAAGGCGTGCGTTCATATAAAAGGATTTTATTGATGACCGTCTGCGCTTCGGTAAGGCTGTGCACTGTCAGACGGCCCGATAAAATTTCATTGTATAGGTCTCCGGTGATATTCGTGTAGTAATTGTCCGAATAAGTTCCGCTGACAGTTGTGAAGGGAACATAATTTGGCGCGCCGACTAAGAGTATATACTCGGGTGGTATCTGCCACGTATTATAGGCGGAAACAATGTAATTGCGTATATCGATTGCTGAGGAACCGGTTTCAGACAGGCGCACGAGCTTGGTCCGCATTCCCTTTTTATGTTTCCATTGGGCAAGTGGCAAAACCGCATTATAAAAATTATCGTGCGTCACAATAAGGTAACGCGCGCCTACTTCCCGGGCAAGAACGCATGTATTCACACAAAGTAGTAGCAGTATGAGATTTTTTATCCGATCCTCCAATTATTACTAATAATTATATATAGAGAACAATGTAAATCAACCGTCTGGATTGACATATTTTGGTCCCCTCTTGATATATATGGCATTTTGTGATGGTCTTCTAGTCTATTAGAATGAACTTTTCTCGTTTTGTAATTATGCTCCCTTCAATCGGAAGTTCAAGCACGGCGAAGTACAAACCGGATCTCATGGATTTTCCGTTATAATCTTTACCATTCCAGCAAGTAGTGCGCTTCTGTAGAATTGGGCTTTCAGGAAATGAGAGTTTGTTGACAAGACTCCCGCTCGCATCATAAATAGTCAATGTTCCGGAGCAATTCGCCGGGATGGTATAGGAGATCATTGCGGTCTTGCGGCCAGGATTAGGATAGATCTTTAGATTTATATTATTATTGGTGATCAGTGTATATCCGCTGCGCTCACTGACACCAGTTTCCATAACGGGAATGATCGTTTCATAGGGAAGGAGATTATGTCCGGTGACAGTAAGATCCAGGTTACCGGTATGCAGCAGATCCATAATGAAAGTGATGCTGCCGTCGCTGTATGTATATCCTGCTTCGTACACTGTGGAATCAAAGACAATACATACGAACGCTCCTTCAACAGGAACACCCTGGTTGGTCACATTGACACGCAGCGTATCTTCGCCAGTGTAAAGCGCGCTGTCGTGGGTGACCGTGATCATGCTCGGCACTGCGGTCCAGATATTCATCTCCGGATCCCCGAGCGTGGTAAAACCATAATATTCCTTGGAACCTCCTGCGTATGGGTACGTTTGATATACACGTTGCCGACCGCCCTCGCAGGCTTCACCGAAAGTCCTTTTTCCTTCCTCAAAGATCGCATCAAAAAAACCTCTGGCTACGGCGCTGCGCAGATATGCCTGATTGACGACGGTTGTGGTCGTAGCAAAGTATCCGGCTGCACCGCGTGGTGTTGAAACGGAACCTGTTAGAAGCCAATATTCTGCTGTGGCGCTTGTGGAGCCGGTGCCGATCGTCCGGCAGGTGATCGATAATACGATCGGGAGCATCATATTATTCTGTGCCTGGTGCGGATTTACGTTGAACGGGGAGTACCAGTTATTCACTCCCGCGCCCCGGTACATGACGATCGATCGACCGCTATTAACCGAAGCAAGGAGGTGGCTTGTATTATGTCCAAAGTACTGAGACAACGTGTCGATATCAGTATAGCCGTTATTGATCATGTGCTGGGATGCAAAATAAGTATCATTCCAGTATACAGAATCATCCGGATCATATCCCATTCTCGCGATAAGGCAGGCTTGTGTAAACCATGATGGTTCAGCCGTGTAAGGTGTTCGCTCGTAAAGGAGAATTTTGTTCACGACATTTTGTGCTTCGCTGAAGCTGTGTACTGTAAGTCGACCTGATAGTATCTCATTATAAATATCTCCGCTGATATTGGTGTAGTAATTGTCTGAGTAGGTTCCACCAACGGTCGGGAGGGGCAGGTAATTCGGTGCACCAACAAATAGAATGAATTCAGGACGTATTTGCCATGTTTGATATGCATTGACGATATAGTTGCGGATTGCGTATGCATTGTATCCTGTTTCAGACAAGCGCACAACTTTGGTGCGCAGGCCTTTTTTATGTTTCCACCAGGCAAGCGGTTGAACAGCATCATAGAAACTGTCATGCGTGATTATTAAATAGCGTCCGCCGATCTCCTGAGCAGAAAGCAGGATACATGTTAAAATCAGTACTGTAGTAATTCGTTTCATTGGCAATTTGTTAAACAAGTATAGCACAGGATATTCAGATGTCAATAGGGACTTATGTCCCTATTGCCGGTGATCTTCTGAAAGCATTGTTAGTTATAGCTTTGCTGGACTAAACCGATGATAATAAAAGATGTCTAATAGATAGAAAATAGATATAAGAAGGAGGTGTAACATGAAGAAGAACCTGACACGATGGGAACCTTTTAAGGACTTAGTTAGTCTGAGAAGCGATTTTGATCGCATGTTCGAGTCGTTTTTTGGTAGTATGCCGGTTGTGCAAGAGAGCATGTGGGCACCGGTTGTTGACATTGTCGAGAACAATGGGAACATCGAGGTTAAGGCGGAACTGCCCGGAATGAGTAAAAAAGATATTAAGGTTACAGTTAAGGATAATATTCTTTCGCTCTCAGGTGAACGAAAACAGGAGACAGAAACCAAGGAAAAAACGTACCACAGGATCGAGCGATTCTACGGAGGCTTCTGCCGGAACATTCAGCTGCCAGAGAATGTTGAGGCGGACCAGGTGAAAGCGACATACAAAGATGGTGTACTCAATATCGTACTGCCCAAACCGGCGTCGGCAAAACAGAAAAAAATAGATGTTGAAGTGAAATAGAACTCCTCTCCCGGAACGCTTTCCATATTGGAAGGCGGAGCAAGAAGCCAGGGACCCCTGGCTTCTTTGCTTTTGTCTGACCTTGCTGTATGCGAAATAAAGTAGAAAAAAAGGTGCCGTCGTAAGTCGCATTGACTTTTACATATCTGTTCGTATAATTGTCCATGAATAAATTAATTAATTACATTTTGTTTTTTGCTGTATCATTGTGTTTTGCGGATCGGGGAATGATCCCGGTCAATCCGAACGTACAGATCTTTGAACCCACCCAGCGTGCAATGATTGCATGGAATGGCAAGGAAGAGATCCTGCTTCTAAGTACTGATATCAGTGCATCTGAATCCACGATGGTGCTTGAGGTATTGCCATTGCGGACAGAACCAGTGGTTAAAAAGGGTGATATCGAGACATTTCGCCGGGCAACATCTTTGATAAACAGTAAGATACAGATACCAGTTGCCATGAGTAAGCGTAATGGGGATGCAGAAGGTATTAGAACCCCGGGGGGCGAAGTAACCTTCCACGAACAGATCGGGGCACATGATATTTCAGTTACCCATCTGCTGAATCCTGAGAGTTTTGTCGAATGGGTAAAGACATACCTGGCATCGATTGATATAGAAGGGGATATTATTTCTGACGATATGAAGGATCTCATTGATGAGTATATCAGTGAGGATTTTCAGTGGTTCGTGTTCGACGTTGTAACCATCGGGGTTGAAACCATGACCAACGAACCGATTCAGTATCGATTTGCCGCCGCTCAATTATTCTACCCGCTTAAGATCACCAGCACTGCCAAGGGGGAGACGTCAGTAGAATTACTGATCCTGACGCCACGTTTGTTGAGGAACTTCCCTGGTCTGCCGATCAGCCGGGTATCATTGCCGCACGATCCAATCACGATCACAGATGATGAATTGCAGGAACTTGATGAAGACATGTTTGGGTTGCTCAAAATGCATGATCAGTTAAAACTGCGGATATGGAATATCAGCGGGTCGTTGAGTGAATTTGATGAGGATCTGATCGCATATTGAGGAGCGGACGTATTGTAGAACAGTTATGAAAAGAAAGAAAACCGAACTTAAAAAAACAATAAATTCTCTGGTAAAAAAACACGGTACTCCGCTCTTCCTGATCAGCAAGAGCATGCTTATCAACCAGGTGCAGCGATTCCATAACCTGTTACCCGGTGTAAAACCTTTTTATGCAGTGAAGGCAAACTGTCATCCATATATCCTCAAGATCCTCGCCGAGTGCGGAACCGGTTTCGATGTGGCTTCGATCCAGGAGATGAAGATGATCCTCGACTTAGGGGTGAAACCGGAGCGTATTCTTCTTGCGAATACAGTAAAGAGACCCGAAGCGTTGAAGTTTGCGGCGCAGCACGGCGTACGATCGATGACGTTCGATTCAGAATACGAGCTCAATAAAATAGCAAAATATGCTCCTGGTTCGCGTGTGCTGATCCGTATCAAGGTGCCGAATGTTGGTTCGATCGTTGAGCTTTCGCTGAAATTCGGGGCCGAACCAGCGGATGCGATCCCTTTCTTGATAAAAGCTTTTCAGCTGAAGCTCAAACCGGTTGGAGTATCGTTTCATGTTGGTTCACAGAACACCAATGTGGAGAATTATCTCGCGTCACTGGAAATGGCATCTATTATTTTTAAGGACGCCAGGTTGAAGCAGCTGCCCCTGGAGATTCTGGATATAGGCGGCGGGTTTCCGATCCGGTATTTTGAGCAGGATAAGGACTATTTCACCCCTATGTCCGTGCATATACGAAAGGAAATGAAGCGTCTTTTCACTCCTGATGTCAAAGTGATCGCTGAGCCAGGCCGTGCGATCGTGGGCCCGGCCTGTTATATTGTCATGAAGGTCGTGGGCAAATCGATTCGAGGAAATAAGCACTGGTACTATCTTGATGACGGTGTATACGGATCACTGTCCGGGATAATCTTTGATCATGCGAAGTACCAGTATCGTACGTTCCGTCGGGGGATCACTCAAATTACAACTCTTGCCGGCCCGACGTGTGATTCCCTGGATATCATATCGGTGAGCGAGGACATGCCGGAACTGGAGATCGGTGATCTTGTATACTGTGAGAATACTGGTGCATATTCCTGGGCTACTGCAACGAACTTTAATGGCATCCCACCGGCACAAGTTTTTTTAATACCATAATAGATGGAAGATAGAAATGGGTTATGAAGCTGGAAATGAACCTTTTCAGGAACTTATGTGTTTTGGAACTCTAGGCAGTTGTGATTAGAAGGAGGTTTGATGAAGAGGCTCCACAATGTCAAGAAGACTCCTGATGAAACGCCAGATTGGCTGAAAAAGAAGCAATATCCGAATAAGAAAAAATACCTATCAGGGCGGAGAATAAGTCCACCTCATCTGACCGGTAAGGAGTCTCTGGTCAGCATGATAGAAAAAACCTTCCTTGCGTATAATGGAGCTCGTCTGCATGAAGGCTGTCGTTTGTTCACGGAGAAGATGTTGAAAAGAGATGTAACCGTTGGCATGAGTCTGGCCGGTGCTTTGACACCGGCTGGTCTTGGTAAGGCAGTTGTGATTCCACTCATGAAGGCTGGATTTGTGGATTGGATCATTTCCACCGGGGCGAACATGTACCATGACCTGCACTTTGCCTTTAACTTACCACTGCATGTTGGCACTCATCTTATCGATGATGCGGATCTGCGAAAGAATGATGTCGTTCGTATATATGATGTGTTACTTGGATACACTGATTGCCTCATGGCAACCGATGAGATACTGCGCTCGATCCTGAGGCAACCTGAATTCCAAAAAGAAATGGGAACAGCAGAGTTTCATTATTTACTGGGTAAGTATGCCGCCGAATGGGAAAAGAGATCAGGCAATAAAGAAGTTTCAGTGCTTGCCGCTGCATACCGTTTAGGAATACCGATATACACGAGTTCACCCGGAGATTCGACGATCGGTATGAATGTTGCGGAAGCCGAGATACGGGGTGGGAAAATTCGGATCAATTCGTCGATCGATGTAAATGAAACGACCGCGTTCGTCCTCGCGGCAAAGCGTTCAAGTGGAAAATCAGCTGCCCTTTTGATCGGGGGAGGCAGTCCCAAGAACTTCCTGCTGCAGACTGAACCACAAATACAGGAGGTGCTTCGGATCAAAGAAGTCGGACATGATTACTTTTTCCAGATAACCGATGCACGACCGGATACAGGTGGTCTGTCCGGTGCGACGCCCCATGAAGCGGTATCATGGGGAAAGGTGGATCCAACACGCTTGCCGGATGCAGTTGTTTGTTATATGGACGCGACTATTGGTTTTCCGATATTAGCGCATTATGCCCTGGCAAAACACAAGAAGCGTCGGTTAAAGAAACTCTATTTTAAACGGGATGCATTAGTTAAAAAATTGATCCGTGAGTATTTTGCGCATAATAAATAAAACAGTACGCCTGGCGTGTAAAGAGTAGAGCACAGGGCTTAAGACGCGGGGTGTTGAATAACTATTCCGGTGTATGGACATGGACAAACAGTAGGTACAATGTAGTAACAGATCTTGCTCTGCAATTAATTCTTAGGAAAAAAGCGAGGTGAAATGAAAAAGAAAAAAGGCAGAAAGAAAGTAAGTCGAAAATTATATAAAGAGTTTGACCTCTGGCCGCGATGGCTCAGGGGCAGAAAATTTCCTCATCACGATGATTATCTGTCCGGCGAAAGGATATTTCCGGATCCGATCACCGGTAAGGAGAAGGCTTTTGATCTTATCGATAAGACCTTCCTGGCATATAATGCAGCGCGTATGCGCGAGGCATGTAAATTGTACGTCGAGAAAATACTCAAAGATAATGTATGCGTGGGTGTTAGTCTTGCTGGAGCACTCACACCCGCGGGTCTTGGTAAATCCGCAATTGTTCCTCTTATTAATGCTGGTTTTGTGGACTGGATCGTGTCGACCGGCGCTAATCTCTACCATGACCTGCACTTTGCGTTCAATTTGAAATTGCATACCGGACGACCGGATATAAATGATGCTGATCTGAGAGATAATTGTGTAGTACGGATCTATGATGTATTACTCAGCTATACCGAATGTCTCCTTGCAACGGATCATCAGCTGCGCAAGATTCTGAGTAAAGATGAATTCCAGCGTGAAATGGGGACTGCGGAGTTTCATTACAAGATTGGTAAACATGCGGCCGAATTCGAGGAGAGTAACAACATCGTTGGTGCATCGATCCTTGCCGCGGCATACCGGGCGGGTGTTCCAATATATACAAGTTCTCCGGGTGATTCCGGCTTGGGGATGCATGTTGCGGAGAACTCATTACGCGATTTTGGCACCCATATTATTCCGTCAATTGACGTCAACGAGACGGCTGCGATCGTGTATGCGGCAAAACGATCCCGTGGTAAATCCGCCGTAGTTCTTGTCGGCGGCGGCAGCCCTAAGAATTTTTTACTTCAGACCGAGCCCTATATGCAGGAAATCCTGCACATCGAGGATGTCGGGCATGACTATTTCCTCCAGTTTACTGACGCAAGACCGGATACCGGGGGTCTGTCTGGTGCGACACCCCATGAAGCCGTATCCTGGGGCAAGGTCGATCCTAATAAATTGCCAGATGCGATAGTATGTTATATGGACGTTACGGTCGCTCTGCCTTTGCTCACCCATTTTGCGCTTGCCAAACATAAAAAACGTGCATACCGAAATCTCTATGAAAAAAGAGAGGACCTGGTAGAGGCTTTAGAAGAACGGTACTGGAAAGAGAACGAGTACCGTATAGAACCCAAAAGAATCTGAATCCGCTAAATCACTAGCAGTATATCGGCAGGGATTTCGAAGAACCTGAGTCGAAGGTTATTCTGGATATCACCCTGTATTCCCTTCTTCAGATGTGTCTATCTCCAGCGTTTCATCAAGAAATGAGTGCGCATCAGTGCCATCAAATAATGGGTTCACTTTTCGCCATGCAATACGTCGTATATTCAATAGATGTTGTACAGAAATGTTATCCGTAGTGATATTTTTCCCGCTTGTGCCGCAGGCGAGCATCAAAGAAGGCTGTAGTTTATTGTAAGTCCCGCCCATTGCGCCTTGTGATGCAGGAGTATTTACCAGGATCCGCCCGGCGTTCATGACCGCGGCAAAATATTCGATCTTATCAGGCAGGTTCGAGAATATACTCGCTGTATGACCCATCCCTCCGTGCCGGTTGATCTGCCGGCATAATTCTATTGCTGATTCGAAATCCTGAGCTGTATAGAAGGCAAGGATCGGCGCCAGAATTTCAAGTGACAGGGGGGACTGCAGACCTACCTCCTCAAGCGGTGCGATCAGGACCGATGTATTTGATGGTACCTTGATCCCTGCCATCTGAGCGATCACTGGAGCAGGTTGACCCACAACCTCTACTCGCATGACTTTGTCGATTTGATTGAATGCTACTGGTTCGAGCTTTTTTATTTCATCTTTTGATAGGAAATAAGCTTTCCGTTTTCTGAACTCCTCGATCACCTTATCGACGTTATGCTGATTTGCCACGATCGCCTGCTCACTTGCACACACTGTCCCGTGATCAAAAGTCTTGGAGAGCATGATCTGTTCGACTGCAAATGGAACATCCGCCGATCTCCCAATGTAGACCGGTACATTCCCTGGACCAATACCGATCGCTGGATTCCCGGATGTCTGTGCTGCTCGCACAAGGCTGACTGATCCGGTTGCGAGGATCAATGAAATTCCCTTGTGTCCCATTAGGATCTGGAGTTCTTTGTTGGTTGATTTTTTTATCCATTGGATGCAGTGTTCCGGGGCTCCAGCTTCGCGTGCTGCTTCATAGGCAATGCGAGCTGCTTCCGTCGAACACTTTTTTGCCGAACTATGTGGACGAAAGATGATCGGATTCCTCGACTTCATGGCAATAAGTGTTTTAAAGAGCACTGTCGAGGACGGATTAGTGATCGGAGTGACGGCACAGATCGGACCGACCGGCTCAGCGATTTCAACGATATGTTGCTCCCGGTCTTCGCTGATCGCTCCCACAGTTTTAACGTCTTTGATATCGTCGTATACGAATTGAGTAGCAATAACATTCTTGATGACTTTGTCTTCCCATTTTCCGAGTTTAGTTTCACTGTGAGTGAGTTTGGCCAGGTGGATGCGATTATTGAAACCCGCCCTGTATACCGCCTCTGTTATTCGATCGGTATCATTTTGGTTGTAGCGTCGGAATTCATCAGCCGCCTTTGTAGCATTTGCGACGATTTGGTTTATATCAAGACCTGGAGTATAATGTTCTTGCTTCATGGTTATGCGTATTCTGTAGTATAGTATTTATCGATGAACTGTCAAGAAAGTTAACAAAACTCTTCGGGACTATAATCAATAGTACCATCCGGAGAAAAAAAAGGGAGTGACAAGTCACTCCCTTTTTATATTAGTCGTGTAGGTTATACACGTTCGATATTTGTGGCTTTTTCTCCCTTGGGAGAGTTAGTGATTTCGAACTTGACCCGGTCACCTTCTTGGAGGGTCCGGTAGCCTTCACCGGTAATATCTTGATAGTGGGCAAAAACATCGCCGCTACCATCTTCTTTCTCGATGAAGCCAAATCCTTTTCTACTATCAAACCACTTTACGCTTCCGAATGGCATATTTCTCCTTTCAAGCCAATATTTGTACGGGGATTGAGAATATGAGTATCCTGCATTCCAACGACAAATTCATAGCTTTAACTGGGTTAATTATACTTCGAAACAAACCTTTGTCAAGGGGTAATTGAGCCTCAGGCATAGGCCAAAGATAAAAAGAGATTTCGCAAAAGATAAAAGTAGACTCAAATTACCCTACACCATATATGAAATACGGTGTCTAAAGTATAGATGGGAGGATACCATGAAGTATTTGAGGTATTTAATGATTGTGTTAACAGTTCCACTGTCCTCTGCCCTGGCACACAGCAACTGGGGGCATATGATGGATTGGGGACATCGGTCATACTGGTCAGGAGGTGCTATTATGTTTTTGATATTACTGTTGGGCCTCATTGGCGTTGTTGTTTATTTCATCATAAACCAGAAGAAAATGGGAAGAAACTACAGAGACTATGAGAACGAAACAGTCCTGGAAATTCTTAAAGAGCGCTATGCCAAAGGCGAGATAAGTCGGAAGCAATATGAAGAAATGAAAAAGGCTCTTGTCTAACAGCTGCGTCAAGGAGGGGAAAATCTGTAAACTGATACAACTGAATAAGCACAGGGAATATTGGGAGTTGACTTATGATGATTAACCGCTATAGTTTAAATATTTATGATTGAACAACTTATAGAACACGAGGAGGCAATCGGTAGATTGTACACAGCCTATGCTGAAAAATTTCCAGCATGCAAATCATTCTGGTCTACATTGGCGTTTGAGGAAAAAGACCATGCGAAATTGTTGCGCAAACTCCTTGAACAACGAAAAAGCGGTAAGGCACTCTACGATTCAACCAAGTACGACTCAGATTCTATAAAAGCATCCCTTGATTACATCTTTCAACAGACAAATCGCGTGGAGATTGAAAAAATAACCTTGATTGCTGCGGTTTCGGTTGCTTTGGGTATTGAGAAATCGATTATTGATGGAAAAGTATTTGAGTCATTTAAGGGTCTCACCAAAGAGACACGTTCAATCATTCGCGAGCTTAATAAATCAGTTACTGATCACTATCAAGCGATAGAAAAATTCTGGTCTGAAAACAGAAAGCATTACTAAAAATATCCAACAATTTTACGGGAAAAAATTCCACATATTACTGATTTTTGATGACCCCAGATTCCGCGAAATAAGGCAGTGATATCATTTTATCTTAATAATTTTCCGGGTGATCATACCGTCCACTTCAAGAAAATAAATCCCCGGTTTTATTCTCTCTGGCATTACAACTCGTCCTGTGATGTTAAAGACTTTACAGATTTTTCCTTCAGGTAATTTTAGGGGACCACTGAGGATTGTTGCACCACGACTATGAATCTCAACTGAATTTGATGATTCTTCCTGAATACCGACTTGATTTCGAATGTAAACACCAGAAGATCGGCTTCCTACATAAGCCCGCTCGCTGATCAGTAGATCACTGAACACTTCGATAATATCTGTCGTAGGAAGTCCCTGGTTGAATGCTGTCCATGTTTGACCCGCATCAGTGCTTACATACACTCCTATTCCCGGCACAACGAATCTACCCCCTGAACCATAGATGATATCAGGATCATGCCTGTCCATGGCCAGGCAATGTATATCGGAAGGCGCAGAGGTCAGCTGGAACCAGGATATCCCACAATCTGTAGTTTTATAAACACCGGTTAATGTCGCGGTATAAATAGTGTTGTCTGAATAAGGCTCGACCGTAACAGACTGCACCCACTGTCCACCCACAAGGAGCAGGTTCCCCGTGATATCACTCCAGTTCTCCCCATCATCCGTACTCATATATACCGCCGGTCTCATGGTATCAGCCGGATGCCGCAAGAAATATCCCCCGATAAAAAATGTACCTAATAAATTGATCGTTCCTGAGAAAGCGCGTCCCCAATAAACCTGAGTAGAATCAGTAACCGGGATGTAATTCCAGGTCATACCAACATCGGTGCTTTTAGCAATTGCCATCTGATGAGCAGTTTTATCTTTACCTAAAACTGCCACATAGCCAGATCCAGCAATGATGTCCTCACCACAGAAGTCAGTCAGATTCGTACTGTTCCAGACGGTCCCGCCGTCTGTACACCAGTATACCGGTGGATTTCAACCCGAGCATAGCGCAAAAACTCTCCCCGGTATTTCACCATGCGCCATCTGATCGATATACCATCCCATGGTTGAATCAAGGCGAACCCAGGTCTGTCCCATATTTATGGTTTTATAGATGTACCCACCGGGATTGGCATCAGCTACGTAAAGTTTCCCGGCCATTAATGGTGAAGTGCAAATACCATAAACGGTCGCAGTATCAACAGGCGGACCTAAAAATTGCCATTGAGCTCCTGCAAAATTAATCGATATACACAGAAGAGCAATTAATGATATGCCTTTAATCATTTTTCCTCCTTTGTAATTTCTTCCGGGTAATTATAGGATAAGAGGATATCGTGTCAAGTGTAGCATTTCGCCTGGAACAAAACAGAATGGAGATATAATGTGTTGCTTTACCTGATCTTTATGACTTTTTGCCGTATCTCCCCATCTACCTCAATGAAGTAAATCCCTGGTGTGGGATCGAGGGTATGGATTTGACGTCCGGTGATGTCGAGGATCTTATAGTTTACACCTTCGGAAAATATAAATGGACCACTAAAGATAGTTGCGCCAATGTCATTCTGCTTTTCCCAACTATATCCCTCTTCAATTCCAAATTCAGGAGTGAATTTTAAAAGCCATATATCCCAGGAGGGACCATCGTATCCATAATCACCAACAACGATATATCCAGAATCTGATGTTTGCTTGATATCCCACCCTCTATCATAGTAGCTACCACCATATGTTCTTGTCCATATTGTATCACCGTTTTGATCTGTTTTAATGATATATAGATCCTTGGCAGCACTAAATGATCGTGTGTCACCAACAATAACGTAACCACCGTCATAGGTTTCTTGAACAGCACATCCACAGTCATCATCTAAACCACCATAGGCTTTATCCCAAAGCAAAGTTCCTTGATCATTAGTTTTGACTATATAAACATCTATCCCTCCAGATCCGAATGATGATGTGTATCCGGTAATGATGTAGCCACCATCAGATGTTTGTATTACTGCTTCACCACTTTCTTCACCGACTCCACCATACGTCTTGTGCCACATGACATCACCATATCTATCGGTTTTCACCAGATACACTTGACCGCCAAATCCGAATGAAGAAGTAAAACCAGCTAAAATGAATCCACTATCGGCTGTCTCCTGTGCTGAGAAGCAGAGGTCCCAACTTCCTCCACCATAGGTTCTGCTCCAAAGGTATTCGCCCATGGAATCAGTTTTAACAAGATAGAAAGCTGGTTCAGATGAGAGTGTATATCCAGCAGCCATATATCCACCATCAGCAGTTTGATCTACAGAATACCCTTGTTCTTTAGCTGTACCACCATAATTATGACTCCAGAGTGTGTCGCCATTAATATCGGTTTTGAATAAGTATAAGTCTCCAAATGTCCCGTTACTTTCCGTTAAGCCGACAACTACAAAACCACTATCTCTCGTCTGTTGTACCTCCAATCCAGCATCAAACCCTCCTCCGCCATAGACTTTTGTCCAAAGAGTATCACCATACTCGCTAGTTCTTAACATATATGCATCACCATATCCAGAACCATAAGAATATGTCTGTCCAACAATTACATAATCTCCATTAAAAGTCTGGATCACAGATACACCATACTCGTTTTCTGCACCCCCATAAACTCTAGTCCAGAGTGTGTCAGGCGTTTGGGCAAAAACGATGAGTGTAGTCAGGAAAATTGTCGTTATTACATGAGTTTTTCTAATCTGCATTGTAGTCCTCCCCACATGGTATAATACAAAATAAGTGTGAAAACAATGTGAAAAAGGCATAAATGTGTCACATAGAATTTGGTAAGTTTAATCAACCAATGAAATATCGCATATTTTACGTTAATCTACACGGAGTTAAAATCCGTAGGTTGTATTATTCTGTAACATTTCCGTAACAGAGATATATATAATTTCAGAATGAGAAGGATGTTTATCATAATGATTGTGTCTGTTCTTGCACAACGTGTGCTTGCTTTTGGTCCATTCGATAGTGGACCGTATCTAACGCCCACTGCTTCGCCGACAAATTCCATCTATGTGAGTTGGAATACTGAAACTCAGGAATCCACACTTGTAGCATACGGCTTGACAATATCCATGGAAGATACTGTAAAAATTGCCGGGTTAGGGGTATATCACCATGCTGAACTTACAGGATTATCTTCAGATACTAAATATTACTACAAGATCTTACCTGATGGTGACATAGGACAATTTACGACTTTCCCGGTATCTTCCGACACTTTTGCATTTGTGGCATTTGGTGACACCAGAAGTGATTCTGTGGCACATCAGTCAGTTATAGATAGAATGACAGCATATGACTTTGTCTTCGCCACGCACGTTGGTGATTTGGTCAACGACGGTAACAGTACCAGTGATTGGAGGACATTTTTCAACGTGGAAGGTACTCTGCTGCAAAGCAAACATTTATTGCCTGTAATCGGTAATCATGAATCCCCGTATTGGCCTTATGATACACTTTTCCTGTTGCCTGATTGTGAAGATTATTATTCACTTAATTATGGCAATGCTCATTACATCATGCTTAATACAGAAATGGATCTGTGCGGTGCGCAACGCAACTGGCTTATCAATGATTTAACCGTCGTAAATAATGATACAACGATAGATTGGATTTTTGTGAGTTTTCATCGTCCACCTTATTCCTCCGGGAATCACGGCAGTATGCTAGATGTCAGAGATGCATGGTGTTCTATATTTGAGCAGTATGGTGTAGACATTGTTTTTGCCGGTCATGACCATGATTACGAGAGAACCAAATCCATTAATGATGTAGTTTATGTAGTTACCGGCGGTGGTGGTGCCCCGCTGCGTCAGGTGGGTTATTCTTGGTTTACCGCGTATTCAGAGAGTACATACCAATTCTGTTTGATAAACATAACTGACAAAAAACTTATCCTGAGGGCGATTAAGCCAGAAGGTGTAGTGTTTGATTCTTTGGTAATTGATAAAAATGATGGTATTGAAGAAGAAAATACTTGTTCAATCAGAGATAATGATGTTTATACAACAATTTTCAGTGGTCATCTGGTTTTGCCCTCGGGCAAAAAATGCAAGATCTTCGACATCACAGGAAGAGTCGTAATGCCAGATAAAATACGACCCGGAATCTATTTTGTTGAAGTTGAAGGGAAGATAACTCAGAAGATAATCAAGATAAAATAAACCACATACTACAAGGCTGTTGATCAATTTAGATGTTCTGGATAAAGAAAAAAGGTGAGTGATAAAAATAAATCATCACTGTAATCTTTGTGTTATCGATGTAATCGACACCGAAGGTGAGTGAGGGGACTTGAACCCCCAACCATTGGAACCACAGTCCAATGCTCTGCCAATTGAGCTACACCCACCATGTATTGTACTTACTAGGCAGTAGGAACTAAGAACCCTAACAATATACGCTAAGCGCTACTTATTAATGATCCTAGAAGCACCGTTATATTATAAACATTTTTCATTATAGCGCAATACGCACATTGGTATACCAGTACGCATTGTATACCCCGCTCAGGACTTGAACCTGAAACCTACGGATTAAGAATCCGTTGCTCTGCCAGATTGAGCTAGCGGGGCTAGCGCGCCTGGAGGGATTCGAATCCCCGGCCTACTGATTCTCATCACTCTTGAACCATCTGGAGAGCAAGGAGAAAAAAATCCATGGCCAGGCTCCCTCGCATTTGCTCGGGACATGCAATTTCTCAACCAAATACAAGATTTGGGAGAAATTGATGCGCGCCTGGAGGGATTCGAACCCCCGGCCTACGGATTAGAAATCCGTTGCTCTATCCGACTGAGCTACAGGCGCTCGTTGATACACAACAACTTCACAAAAATGGGCTAATCGTCATCGGATGGCTGTGTCAAGTTTGTGTCATCTCGAAAAATTTTATCTCTGTTTTCCAAGACTTTTCTCATGCGCTCTTCAGTGGGATGCACGTACCTCATCGTACTGACAATGCTCTTATGACCCATTAATTGTTTGACGATTGAGATATCAGCGCCACTATTCACAAGATCCGTGCCAAAGGTGTGTCTTAGATCGTGAAAGTGCAGATTTGTAATCTCAGCACGTCGACATGCTGCTTCAAAGCCAGTTCTCAGCGTGTATCGTCTTTTTCCATCGAGTCCGGGGAATACGTAGGCTGAGGTAGTCGTATTATGAATTCGGGCAAGCATCCGGTACACATAGTCATTAATTGGAATTATCATGGTCGTATTGTTCTTCCGATCTCGTACGGTTAAACGTCTATTCTTCCAGTCGACATCAATCCACTGCAGGTTGAATATTTCTCCACGTCGCATTCCAGTGTGTCGTGCAAAGATCACAATATCCCGTAGATCAGGCGAACACTCGCTGAGCAGTTTAGGCCATTCATCAGGCTTCACGTATCTCACTCTTCCTGGTGGTTCTTTCAGTTTTTTCAGATTCCGAAGAGGATTTATTTTCAGGTAATTCCAGTCAACTGCCTTGTTGAACATCCGTTTGAGTAATCCTGTTTCATGGTTAACAGTGGTATTGGATACATTTTTCTTATGTATTACCAACACACCATCTACCCGTCGTCTTTGATATTCTTCAGCATCAGCATGAGTGATTCTGTCGATCCGTTTTCCTGAAAAGAACGCAATAAGTGGTTTGTACTTACTCATGTCCCGTTTGCTGTATGATTGTCCCCGATGTGTCTTTTCCCATTTTTGGTATTCTTTCAATAAGTTGTCAAAGATCAGTCTTTTATGAGGTTGGTGAATTCTTTCTCTCAGCTCATACCGAACTTTTTCTAATTCTCTTTCGGCATCGATCCGGCCACCAACCTTATAGCGAATTCGCTTTCCATTGAAGGTATAGTCTATATACCATACGCTACCGCGTTGGTATATTGTCATCTATTCCTCCGTTGGTGTAGTATATTCATGGTGCAAAAATTGTCAACATGAACCATGTTTTTCAGCGCCTTTGTTTTGCGGATTCTTGTTTGATTTCTTCTATCCGCAACATCAAATCGTCTTTATCAATACGTACAAGACGACCTAGTTTTATACAAGGAAGATATCCTTTTGCACACCAATCATATATCGTTTTAGGACTAATTTTCATAATCGTTGCTACTTCTTCAACCGTAAGATACTTATTCTTATGTGAATCGTACTCTAGTGGACGATCAGTATTCATAGGTCATCTTGAAAAGTATTCAGCCAGCGATTTTCTTACAACTTCGTTCATTGAGATTCCGTTACTCTTAGCATCTTCTTTTATCTTGATTTTCATCCACTCAGGAATATTGATCACAAACCTCTCGGTTCTCTTCTGCAGGCTCATCTGTGCAGCTTCCTTAATCGCTAATCGTTTACTCACTTCTTTTCCAATATCGCTGTCCCGGATTAATTCCATGGACTCGTTACCTTGGTTATCCTTCACCAGCAGTCTTCCATCTTTATCCTTTCTTGTGCGTTTGACGAATTCGTCAATTAGATATTCATGTATCATTGGTTTCATTCTTTTTACGACCTCTTTGGTGACCTTTTCTACATCAAGTCCTTCAATATCCATTATATCAGCTTTTTTCATAGCATCTCCTTTCGACATCTTTTATTGATATCATACATCACTATATTATATCAATTTTTGATGTTTTGTCAAGGGGTGATCTAATGGCCTAAAAAGGATCTATACATCAGGTCATTCTTATAATACGTAATTGAATAGGAAAATACGTATTAATATAAGTTATTTGCTGAAAATCGCTCAGAAACGAAGTGATAACATGAAATTGTATAATCGAGTATTTTAAATGTGGGTTTCTTGACACATACCTGAAATCTCATATACTTTCTAGGGTAGTAATGGCAAGAAATGGTAGGATCAGAGCAATCTCTGAAGGTGTACTTATAATCCTTCCAATACTTGCGTTTCTGTAGGATTTAATGTAGATGAATTGATCATATAGAGGTTGGGCTATGATAAGTAATGAAGAAAGCAAAGTACTTCATGAGAGCATAATAAGATTGATGGTAGCACATGTGCCGTATTCTCAGGCCTATAAAGGTGCATGTCAAATCTTAGAGAAAGCGATTGCATACATCAATGAAGATAGCCCGAGTATGTTGGTGGATGATTATGGCGATTATCTTCTAATGAAAGAAAAAAATGGTGTTAAAGAAACAAGAGATCTTATGATATCCTTGCGTAAAGAAAATGTTATTGATGATGATATAAGATGGTATTATAATATGGGAGCATTGCGCAACTGGATGTATGCCAATATAAGCAATGTCATTGTAACGGTACAATTACGTACACTACAAGAAGAGGGTATGTGTCCTGATGATGCTGCTGTAAAACTACGTAAGACCATGCCAGTATATGGGGAATTCAAATCAATACCAAAAGGATTTAATTATGTTGATAGAAATTTACCCCCTCCAATCCAGCGTCGTGTTAATATATACATTGCGCTTTGTATAGAAAATCAAACAGTAAAATTTCAGGAAGATGTATATCGTTTTAGTTCTTGTAATGCATTTATTCGGAATGCTCTTAAACATAAAAAGTTAAACAATATAAAAAGCTATGAAGAAATAGATGTACAGAAAGAAATTGATTTATTCAGAAAAAAAATTGATATACAGAAAAATCAGTTATTTGGAATTAGATTATATTGGGAAGCAGCAAAAGTATCACAATACCAGGGATACATTGAAAATGTGGAAGGCAAAGCTTATAAGGATATTACAGACCGTACGTCGAAGGCTATTGATCAATCAAACAAATTGCTTGCACAAATAGAGATTTACCCGGAATTTGCTGAATACTTGTGTTTATTTCACTTCCCACCTATATCTGGTCACCAAACATTGGAAGAAGTTACAAAACGGGCTGAATTTATAGTATATATCTATGACAAACTTTTCCAAAATCGTCCTCGTGAGAAATCTTTATCAAAGGAAGAAAGCTTATTGCTATTAGAAAATGCTGAAAGGGAGTGGACGGGATTATAGGAAAAGATAGATTTCGATACGTTTTAATTATCATTAGGGGAAGTTTTGAAATAGTACAGCTAATATAATGTGCATTTTGCAGTTAATTAGCTAGATCCCTCTTCAGTACTCTCTAGAATTTGAAGAAACTCGGGAGTATTCATCCAAGAATCTACAGTTGCTCTAGCAACAACATCACTTGAATAGTTACGTTTAAGTTTCATAATTAATTTTTCAAGTCGTTTTGATTGTGATTCCCATGCATCTTCTATAATCTCATTTTCAATAAAGGGACTCTCAATTTTGGAAATTAGTATTCCAAGGTTGATTACGAAGTTAAGCAACGGTTTAGGTGTAGTTACTGCCTCATTGGCCAATTGGAGTATCTCTTGTGGGTCAATGGAATGATCTTCAAAAATGTAATATTGAGTATCCAGAATACCAGTTGCGAACAATATTTGCTTTTCATTTTTAAAACTTCGTTGATAATGTTCTTTTAATTCCATGTAATATCTTGTGATAATTTGAGTAATAGCAATATAATTATCTTCTTCCAAACCCATTTTAGCTCTCAATTTTTGAGCCTCATAAATGTCAAAACTATCAGATCCCTGCGTTTCTAGTTTTCCTCCCTGCATTTTTATATAGTTTTCAACAAGATTAAGTAGAAATTGGGGTCTCCATTTTTGATTACCATTAACTATTTCAGATTCATCTGCGATAATATCTGGATTTTCAATGCCTATTAGTTTCATCTGTTTAATTGCAGCTTCATCCAAATCCTGATTAGTTAATTCTAAGAATTCTCGTTGTTTCCTATAAAACCAAAGCATGACATCAGGATAAGCTGCACAAAACCAAATAGGGAATGCGGGTGCAATTGCTCCTGGTTTTGTCAGCTCATCGATTGAGGGAGTTACAAACGCTGCTTGATCAGCTTCCCCAAACCAAGGTTCTATTAATAACGGATGCCTATGACGCCTTAATTTTGCATAATTACAAATAAATGTCCGATAATCAATTCTGTGAGTAATAAGGAGATTATTAACTATAAAAGATATTTCGCGGATTGGCTCGTCTGAAGAATCAATACTACGGAGTAGATCCGTCCATAATTTTTCAATCATTTAAGATACCCTAGATTTTTCAAATTGTATAACCATAACAACAGTTGTCAATGTCACAATCCGATGAATTAAATTATTACCTCTCATCAATTTTGAATATTTTGTTCCATGGCCATCCAAGTAAACATAATCTTCTTTTCCCTAAGATAAAATAACCAGTTACGATGCTAGCAAAAAAGGGTAGTGTTAGCCATGGCCAACAATTAGTAAGTTTTTGCCAAAAGTTGTTCCCCTCCCCATAACTTGCAGACAGAAAGCATACTACTAATTCAAGAATTACAAAAATGAATATTACTAATACAAGCAGAAATATAGCATTTCTTTTTCTTTTTTTCTTTCTTTCTGAACTTTTTCTTCTTTCTTCTGAATCCCATTTTTCCTCAATTAATGCAAGCCTTTCCTCAAGTTTATGACGTTTATCAATTTCTGCAGCCTTTTCTTTTTGGATAGTTTCATTCTCAATCTTTTGTTTTTTCACTTGATCCTGCAATCTAATAATCTCTTTTTGGCTATCCTTTATCTCTTGCTCTAACTGCACAACTTTACCCTTTGACTCTTTATATACGGAACCCATTTTTTTATTTTCTTGAATAATAACTTCTTTTACTAATTTCAAACGTTTTTGATCACTTTTCTCTATAGATATTTTTTGTCGTAGAGCATCATTCAACAAAATGGTTGTTATAGTTTTCCCTGGTAGATCACCTATATTCTCAAACCTACTCATTGACTGCAGAATTTTCAATGTAATTTGCTCCGCAGCATGATCGAATTTTTGTACTAAGAATGGTAATCGAATACTAGTTAATATTGCTTCTTCAAATACATTAGTTCTCGGAATCCAAAATTGTAGCATTTGTATAAGAGTTGTTGGATGTAAACATACAGGAATTTTATCATTCAACTGACGACTCTTGAAGACATCGTATTTTAAAAAACGTCCATCTACTGTTACAATCCAGTATTTTGCCTGTAATGGAGATTCTACTTCCTCTGATCTTTTATCATGTACAAAATGCCATAGCACAATATCATGTTCAAGGCGTTTATAATCTTTTGCATTCTTACCATAATGCTCCTTCTCATATTCTTCCTGATCGTGTATATCATCAATAATCCGTTGATCTGTTTTATAATGATCGATTTTTTCATTGAAAAATTCTACCCTTTTTGAACGACAAACATCTATCAGATTCTTAATATAAGGATTAAAATATGATTCTGGCTCAACCAATGATGGCGATTTACGGTATTCCTCCAAAAATTTTCGTGTGATGCCATCGACATTTAGATGTATTACCGCTTGTGCTAGATTTGGTTGAAACTGAATGTATTTTAAATCCGATAATCGCGAGATTAACACGCGTCTTGTTTCATCCATAGTAGTCCGGGTGACATAAAGACGCAAATCAATTCCTGTTGGCATTTGACTCAACAAATCAATAAGCCTTAGAGCTGCCTCATTTGAGGGTGTTTCATCCAACGCCAGTATGGAAAAAAGACAATTAGTATCTACGAATATTAAAAAGGCAGGTGAAATTGAAATCGCATTCTCTAATGCTTTAAGCGTTTCTTTTCTAACGTTTGTAGATATCAGAAAAAAATATGCATTCAGATATCGCAGTATGTATGCTCTAACATTAGCATTAAGTGGATTTAGGAAATTGTTGACTACTAACCGTAACTCAGAATGCACATCTTCGGAATATTGTTCCAAAAAATCAGGAAAAAAAGAACCTATGTCAACTCCATCCTCAATGCCAGTTATAAGCTCATAGATTTTTACCCCATTGCCACGAAAAAAGGGAATCAGGAAATGCTCATGAAAATGCTGCCATACTTGAGTGAAATCCAAAGAGGGGCAATATGTTTCCAAATGAGTTTTAAAGTCCTGTTTTGCTTGACTCTCTATACTCTCTGTTTCCGCTAAGGCGTGTTCAAATTCCAGGATAACACTTTCAGCTATCTTGAATCTATTTTCCGAAACAGGTACTAATTTACCATCAGAACACAATTTTTTTAATTGTTGCTTCAGTTGTTGCGGTTCGATCCTTACACCAAATTCTTTTTGAAGATTGCTGAGTATATTGTCGAAGGTGAGATTTTTGTTTGCTAACCATATTGTCACGAATATTAGTTGCTGAATACTCTTATTCCACCATCCAGCTTTATTCAGTTCTATATGATGCACTAAAGATATCAATTCGGGAGGTAATTGATACTTGTTCATTAATATCCTCCTTCTTCTACATCTAAACAATAAAGGTACGTCGAACTAATTTCACAAACTAGCCAAACATACCTTCTTATCGTCTCGTTCCTATGGAATTATATCGCTTGAGATATTAATGTCAAGAGGTTGACTATAGCGTATATAATTCTATACTAATTTAGGAGGTAGTATGGAATTAATATATTCTCATGAAAAAATGCTTAGTGTAATTCGCTTAGCCGCAGGTGTAACCAATTCTGAAGATATAGCAAAGCGTATAAGTGATTCCTTGTCTGAGATAAATAATTTAAAAGATGATCTAAAAAATCATCCTGAAACGAAATCATTATATGAAGAGATTTTTTCGCTAATTGACTATACTGAAGAATCCAACATATATCACAAAAATGTAGTTAGAATGTCTCCATCTGTGCGGATATATCTCTTAAAACTTATATTCAAATTGTATTTCGCTGTTGATAGTATATATTTCGCAAGTACAGGTATATCGCGTGAGAGTAATCCAGAGGTCGATGAATGGAGATCAGAAATAAATCGCAAGAATAAATAGCAAAAAAATGCCAATATAAATACCCTGCATTGGCTTTATAACTCTGTGTCAGATTGTATAATAGATTTTAGAGAAAAAGCCTTTAATAGGCTGGTTAAGATTGGTATAATCGTGCTGTTGAGAGGGAGGATACGATCCGTGCCACTGACGGAGTTACCCCAAAGATCATTTGAGG
>Ga0180437_10000317_pt1 | contig 95575 bp, 90 predicted proteins | sample SS_ome_4_FD_132410 | JGI IMG/M metagenome (GOLD analysis project Ga0180437, IMG submission 132410) | Hypersaline lake sediment archaeal communities from the Salton Sea, California, USA - SS_3_D_1 metaG | ecosystem: Environmental > Aquatic > Non-marine Saline and Alkaline > Hypersaline >...
GACCCTTATACGATAAAAATACTCTGAATTGTGTAAAGCTCTATATGTATTATCGACGCGATATCAATCCAACAAGGTAACAAAATATTAGGAAGTTTGAAAAAGGTTTATAACGATCAACAAAAGCCATGTCTAATTTATTATTGACCGGCGTTTATTGATTTAGGTGAAGATTTACTTTTGGATTGTCTGTATAACAACCTGATAATATCTAGAGGAATTCCAGGTTTTATCAATAACCCCAATACTTATTCAAAAATCCAAGCATTTGTTGAACGCTGCCAGGATACCAGTTCACCCGGTTTAAACCACAGTTCAACTTCTTTGACCCCATTTTCCACCGAGTCAGAGGCATGGGTTAAATTGCGACCGACCATCAACCCGAAATCGTGACGGACCGAACCCGGGGAAGCCTCAGTAGGCTGGGTTGCTCCCATCGTCTGGCGAATAGCTTTAATAGCTTCAGGACCTTCCCAAGCCATTGCCATAACAGGTGAGGAAGTAATGTAAGCGATCAGACCATCATAAAAAGGTTTTCCCTCATGGATGGCGTAATGGGTTTCAGCTAACTCTTGAGAGACATCCATAAATTTCGCACCAACCAATAAAAGCCCCCGATTTTCCAGCCGCTTGGTAATTTCTCCAATCAATCCGCGCTGAATCGCGTCCGGTTTTATCAATACTAAAGATTTTTCCACATTTATCTCCATGAATTTTGGATATTAGAGGTGTTGTTCTGCCTTCGAATATGCATGCATCGCTTCATTTATCTGGTGATTTCTTAAGTAGGCGTCGCCCAACTTCCGCTGTATAGCCGCGTCTTCCGGATATTTTTCGGCTGCTTTTTCCAAATCACTGATTATGGTGGTGAGATTCTGGCGGGTTTTAATCAAATCTGAGTAATGCGCCAAAGCCTTTTCTTTATCCCCAGATTCGATCGCCGCACGTGCGCTGGTCAATTTATCCGCTGATTCTACAACCGGGACAGGGGCTTGCCGTTCAGCTTCACCATTGACAGATGCACTTTCGATGGGTGGCACAACTGAAATCTCATCAGCTTGAGCATGTTCGGTTACCATATCGGGCGAAGTATCTACATGTTTAGTTTCCCCTGAAGTTGAAGGGAGCTCGGTTTCAATCTCAGCTTGTTCCGGATCATCTGCTACATCTACTATACCGTCGCCTTCTTCAATTACTGCGGACTCTGATTCGATTTCGGTTGATATATCTTCATCCGCCAATTCCATTAACCAATCCGGAATATCTCCTTCTTCTGCGGGTTCAGGTTCAACGACGCTTTGAAGCTGCTGTTCCGCATATTCCTCATCTTCCGAAATTGGAATTACTGCTACCGGTTTAGTATCGTCTTCAAGAATTGGTTCATCCTCGAAATCTTGCTGCCAGTCAGAGGGTTGAGTCGGTTCAATCTTTTCAACCGCGGCAGTTGAATCTGCCAATGCTTCAGAAGGTGTATCAACATCATCGTTGTCAATTTCAGAAATAATCTCTGCTGCGACAGCCGTGGAGATGACTTTCTGGCCGGATACATCTTCATCTTTTTCTATCAAGCCTATTTTTTCCATCGATCCTTCGCGATCCGTTTTAACTCCAAAAACCCTTTCAGTATCGGTCAAAATCACAGGAACTGAAACAAATTTTTCAATTTCAACCGCACTGTCCGGAACTTCTGATGGAGAAGAATCAAGATCATCAAGGTATTTGATATATGGATCAAGTTCGATCAATCGATCAGTGTATAATTTTGCTTCTTCTTTTGGTTCCCTGCTTCCATAAAAATTTGCCAACAATAGATTTGCTCCGTAGCAGTATGGTAATTTGGAGAGCACCTCATCAGATGTTTTGATTCCATCTTCATATCTTCCACTTTTGAAATAGACATCTGATAAGAGTATCTTGAGATCAAAACGGTTTTGGTCTTCAGTTAGCGCCGCTTGAAGTTCACCGATCGCCTGCGGGTAAAGGGAGCCTTTGACATACATGCGAGCAAGGGCACCTCGCGTCAAGCGCACTTTTTGTGGTTCAATACCCTCCCTAGATGCATATAAACGGCTAATTTCAGATTGGATCGTGCTGTTGGAAGGCTGTACTTCGAAAGCGCGTTCCATATGCCAAATCGCTTCATCTAGTTTTTCATCCTCTTCTCTTATGACACTCATACCGATATGTGCGACAAAATCGTCAGGGATAGATGAAAGCACTCGTTGAAATATATCTGCCGCCTCAGAATGTTCTTGCCGTTCAAGATATGCTTCTCCCAACAACCGGTATGTATCAAGGTGTTTGGGATATGTACCCAGTATATGCATACAGTGGGATATTGCTTCTTCAGTCTGTCCTGTATCTATAAGCTGCTTTATTTGGCTGCAATAAGTTCTAAGGTCAATAATTGTCATTTTTCTTAGCTCCATTTCCATTAGTATGCCCTATTCTTAATAATGTTGCAAGATAATCTCCTATGAGTTGAACCCACTTATTGAAATAGACTGAATGTAAATTTTCTATATATTAGTATTGTATTAGAACCGCCTGCGTTACTTGACTTTGGCTATTTATTTAAAGTATAAACTGATAGTTCTTTAAAAGAAAGCACTGCTGCCGAAAAAGGCTGCTGTGCTTTTTCGTGTAAAACACAGATTTTTGTAAGGAGAATAAATGATCCGGGTTGAAAGATTGACCAAGGATTATGGACCTAATCGAGCGCTTAATGATGTCTCGTTCCACGCAGATGAGGGAGAGATAATTGGATTCTTGGGACCAAATGGCGCGGGAAAAACAACCACGATGCGGATATTAAGCGGATATATGCCGCCGAACTCTGGAATAGCCCGCGTGGCTGGTTTTGATGTCATTGACCAATCCATCGAAGTCAGACGGCGTGTTGGTTACTTGCCAGAAACAGTACCTCTTTACCCCGATATGACAGTATTCGACTACCTGAAATATATGGCGGATCTGCGTCAGGTGGGAGATGTTGAAGATCGTGTCTATGATGTTATTGAAAAGATGCGCATCGATGATCGGTCGGAGAGTTTTATTGCCAGTCTCTCTAAGGGATTACGCCAGCGTGTAGGTTTAGCTCAGGCATTAATTCACGATCCGCAAGTTTTGATTTTGGATGAACCAACGATTGGACTTGACCCGGCTCAAATTATAGAAGTCCGCAATCTGATAAGGGAATTAGGTAAACAGCGGACAGTACTATTGTCAACGCATATTCTATCTGAGGCTCAACAAGTATGTAATAGAGTGCTGATCATTAATAAAGGCAAACTGGTTGCTGAGGATACTCCGGATCAATTGCGATCAAGATTAACTGGTTCACAGCGAATCCAACTGAAGGTTGGGGTAGACTCGGATGGTGTGGAAGGCATCTTAGCAGACATTGAAGGCGTTGGTCGAATTACATTGGAAGGGAGTGGGAATCTGGAATTTGAAACGATACCGGGTTTTGACCCTAGACCTCAAGTAGCAAAGGTTATTGTTAATGCGGGTTACGATCTCCTTGAGATGAGTCAAACAGGTATGAGTTTGGAGGACATCTTTTTGGAACTGACCCGGGAGGAACCTGAACCGCCTAAGGTTGCCGATGATACCCTGGACTACGTCTCAGTTGAGGAAAGCGATGCGTAATATTTGGATTATTGCCAGCCGGGAATACAAAAGATATTTTTCCGATTGGATTCCCTATACGATTGCTTTTGTTTTTCTGCTTGTAATTGGTATATTCTTTTATTTGAATTTGCAGGTTGTAATGCTGCAACCAGGTTATATTCCGAGTGTGGAAATCATCATAGCGCCGTTAGCGACCATGCTAGTTCTTATAACACCTGCTGTAACAACCAGGCTGCTGGCTGAGGAACAGCGTTTGGGGACAATTGAACTGCTGCTGACTGCGCCAATACGGGATTGGGAATTGATCGTGGGAAAATGGTTGGGCGGATTGTTATTAATATTATCACTGGTTGCAGTTACCTTAATTTACCCATTAATATTAAACCAATTGGTCCAACCTGGCATTGATCAAGGACCATTTATCAGTGGTTATTTAGGTATTATTCTATTGTCTGGTGCATTAATCGCCATAGGTGTCGCCATCTCCTCATTTTTCAGCAACCAAATTGCTGCGTTTGTAGCAACCCTGGGTGTGTTTATCGTATTATGGTGGATTTTGGATCCAATTATGAGGGTTGTTGGTCCCACAGGTGGAAACATTGAGTTGATTCAATATCTAAATTTCAGTGATCATTTATATGCTAATTTATTGCGCGGGATTATTGACGTGCGTGATGTCGTTTATTATTTGAGTATAACGGCTTTATCTTTATTCATAGGAACGATTTCAGTCGAAGTACGGCGGTGGCGTTGATGAATTCCAAATTGCGTCGATTTGCATCCATGGGATTAGTTCTTGCAGGATTGGCTGGCTTAGCAGCCATCTTAATTTATTTTTTCCAGCGAGAATTGAATATTTATCTTCAAATAAGTCTTGGACTGGTCGTTATCGGATTAGCTTTATTTACAATTCTGGATCCAGAAAGAGTTCGAAAATTATTATCAGGAAGACAAGTCCGCCATGGTAGCAATGCCGTGGTGTTGAGCGCAGCTTTCATTGGGATTATCCTTGTAATTAATTTCCTGGTATTCAATAATCCATGGCGTAAAGATCTCACCGAAGATCAAGAGAACACTCTGGCTGTGGAAACGCTGGAAACCTTGGATAAATTAGATTCGAAGGTGTTTGCTACCGCATTTTTCACAGCTCGCCTACCTTCTGATGAGGCTTATGAAATTTTAGATCTGTATAAATTTCACTCAAAAGGAAATTTTGATTTTGAGTTTGTTGACCCAGAGGCAAATCCCCTAGAGGCTGAACAAGCCAAGATTTCGAGGGATGGCACAGTGGTCATAAGAATGGGAGACCATCAAGAGGCTGTATCCTTTATAAGTGAACAAGAAATAACTGCCGCGCTTGTTCGATTGATAAGCCCAGAAGTGCGAAAAGTTTATTTCCTCACCGGACATGGTGAATATGATCCCGAGATTTCTGGTGAAGATGGTTTTTCCCAGGTAAAGAGGACTCTGGAGAGTAAAAACTATTCAGTTGAGAAATTGAATTTATTAACAACGAATCGAATACCAGATGATGCCAGAATCATAATAATTGCGGGTCCAATTAACCCTATCTCACCCGGTGAAGTTGAAAGTATTGGAGACTTCCTTGAGGACGGTGGTTCACTGCTCATCATGCAGGAACCGCTACCATTAACCAAATTTGGGGATCAAACTGATGAGATGGCTGAGTTCCTGGAAGTTGAATGGGGGATATCTTACGGACAGGATATTATTATCGATTTAAATTCAATGCAGCTTTTTGCACCGTTTGCTGGAGAATATGCACAGCATATTATTACATCGAAGCTGGAAAATATCTCGTCTCAATATCCAACTGTCCGCAGCGTTACTGTAAACTCATCCGATGTACCGGCAAGTCGAGTTGAACTTGTAAAGACAGGAGAACAATCCTGGGCTGAAACCGATTTGGAGGTAATCACTGAAAATCCCGAAGGGGCTTCCTTTGTGGAAGGTGAGGATTTAGCAGGACCAGTGTCGGTAGCAGTTGCTGCAGAAGATTTTGAAACTCGAAGCCGTTTGGTTGCATTTGGAGATTCTGATTTTGCAAATGACTCAAATTATTTCGCATACGCAAATGGGGATCTTTTAATCAATTCTGTCGATTGGCTTGCAGGTCAGGAAGATATCATCAATTTAACTCCAAAACAGAGCACCCAAAGAAATATTATCCCGCTCCAACCAATGGCGACAAATATTATTTTATTGGTCACTGTGATCCTGATACCCGGTTCAGCGCTTTTGGCTGGATTTTACACCTGGTTCAACCGCCGACAGCGAGGTTAGTCTGTGATCCAGAAAACTACGTGGATCGTGTTAGCGATTTTTATTGGACTTGTAGCTGCAGCGATTGTGTTTCAGCAAAAAAAAACTGCGAGTGAAGTGACATCAACACCAACTCCAGGCGCTGAATATTTATTTGAACTGGATAATAATGAAATATCGGCGCTGTCTATTGAAAACGCTGAAGGAAAAATGATTGCGATTATGCTGGATAAAGATGGTAAATGGATTTTTAAAGATCCGGAGTTGGGTGTTGTGGATACAATGGCTTTAGATTCTGTTTTGAGTCAAATAAGTACATTGAGAGTATTGGCGAAAATATCACCCGCACCCCCTGATGAAGATATAGGATTGGATCAACCGGCTTATGCAATTCGATTAGATTTTGAAGATGGTAATCAATCAACAATATTTTCAGGAAAAATTACACCCACTGAAAGTGGATATTATGTCGGTACAGATAAAAAAGAGGTGTTGGTCGTAAACAAGTTTGGGATAGATGCAATCGGTAATTTATTACTCAACCCACCCATCGCAGAAAAAGAAATACAATCTCCCAATCCTTGAAATCCATAACCTTCAAAAATGATCATGCTTATGATAAAAGCATTTGTTTAATCAGTGTAATTCTATAAGTGCGGCGCTCGAAAATGTAATATAAAAAACTAAGTATTGATTTTTATTTAAAATCAGTGTATTCTGTTTAAAGGTAGTGGAGATTTTATGATTGATGAACAATTATTAAACCAAATCGAAAATCAGGATGTACATCCAGCGATTGCTAGATTGGTTGAACTGGGAAGACAAAAATCCTTTGTAACTATTGATGACATATTAACGTTATTTCCGGATGCTGAACAGGATGTCGACCAATTGGAAGAAGCGTTTGCTGCTTTATTAAGTGCAGGTATTCCCTATATCGACGATGCAACGATCGGGGAACCAGGTGATGAAGAGTTATTAGAAGAAGAAGAAACTGAAGAAGATATTCGCAAGGAAATCTCGATCGAAGAGAACTACCTGGCAAACATCGATACTGACGATACGATCGGTTTGTATCTGAAAGAAGTGGGGCGAGTACCATTATTAACCGCCGAAGAGGAAGTTGAGCTGGCTCAAAGAATTGAACACGGCCGCCTGTCGCGTGAGGAATTGGCGAGGGGTAATGTGGGTCAAAGGCGCCGTCAAGAACTTCAATACTTGATCCAAGATGGTTGGATGGCACGAGAACACCTGATTACAGCAAATTCGCGGCTGGTCATCAGTGTCGCAAAGAAATATATGGGAAGAGGTGTGCCTTTTCTTGATTTAATTCAAGAAGGAAATATTGGTTTAATCCGGGCTGCGAAAAAATTTGACTACCGTCGCGGACATAAGTTTAGCACCTATGCAACCTGGTGGATCCGTCAGGCAGTTACTCGGGCGATCGCCGATCAGGGACGCACAATCCGAGTTCCTGTTCATATGGGAGATCAGATTAATAAACTTTTGAGGATTCAACACCAGCTTACGCAGCGCTTGGGTAGAGACCCTTCTGTAGAGGAACTAGCCGATGCATTAGAAGTGAACCCATCAAAAGTAGAGAACATGATTCAGGTAGCCCGCCGTCCACTCTCTCTAGAAACCCCTACAGACGATGAAGAGGATTCTGTTCTGGGTGACTTTATACAGGATGAAGAAATATCTGCCCCGGATGATTCTGCTACTTATAACCTGCTGCGCGAGCACCTTGATATAGTACTGGATGGGCTTCCACCACGAGAAGTTAGGATTTTGCAGTTGCGTTATGGATTACTGGATGGTCAAGCTTACACTTTAGAAGAAGTAGGGCGCAAGATGGGAGTTACTCGTGAAAGAGTTCGCCAAATCGAAGCGCAGGCTCTGAGCAGGCTTCGACACCCAGCTATTCGACGTAAGTTGAGAGAGTATCTTGGATAAATTACCGTTGGAGAATTTTTATTGGGACAAATTTGAAAAATTTTTGGGTTAAAATTTTCTGCCCCAGAAAAGCAGAAGTAAATTACTTGCTGCCCGGTTATTATTGATGATTTCAAGAAAAGAAACATCTAAATCGATAAGCCGGGCACTTTTTTTGATGGAATTAGTGTATATTCTAATAATCGCGTGTAAAAATGTTGTTTATCCAGATGCTTTGGAGAAGGCTTGTACACCGATTCAATCCAGAATAGAATATTAATCATCAGGATATCAAATTCAATAAATTAAATATATGGATAACCAACGCGCATCTATAGCAATGGCTGTTGTATTAATTCTGGTCATATTTGTAATTGGTGGAATCACCTGGATCAACTACCAATATGCAACTCAAAATCAAGACATGAATAAATTTGTACCTCGTTGGAAAGGTACTAGACTATTTATGATCGAAGGCTTGAATCCATACAGCCAGGAAACAACAAATGAAGTTGAGCAAATGGTTTACGGTAGATCTGCTAGATCAAATGAAGAAACAGGATTATTTGTTTATCCATTTTATTCAATTTTGCTCTACGCGCCTTTTGCACTATTCAGTGAATATAATGTGGCGTTTTCTTTGTGGATGACGGTTCTGGAATTAGCATTGGCTGCTCTTATCGTGGTGAGCCTGCTATTAAGTGATTGGCGCCCTTCTGTCCTTTTGATCATGATTCTGTTTGTGTATACATTCTTGTGGTATCACGCTTTGCGCCCGCTTATAAGCGGTAATATTTCAATCTTGATTGCATTATTCATCACTGCTGCCTTCCTGGCAATCCAATCTGAATTGGATGTTTTTGCGGGTTTCTTACTGGCTCTGGCAAGCATAAAACCTCAAATGGTTCTGGTAGTCTATATTTTTATATCCATTTGGGCAATTTCAAAAGGGCGCTGGACGATTATTTGGGGATTAATCGGTAGCTTATTTTTTATGGCAGCGGCGGGTAGCCTGTTCGTCCAAAATTGGGTAATTGAATATATCAGGCAATTAATTCGATACAGCGAAGTAATCTTTATCAGCACACCTGGCTCGATTATCTCTCACTGGTTACCGGGTGTCGGAACTCAGACGGGATGGATACTGACAGGTGTGATGGTGGCATTATTACTCATTGAATGGCGGGCTTGTTTAGGGCAAGATTCACGCTGGTTCATATGGACTGCAATGCTCACTTTGGTAGCTTCGAGTGTGATAGGTGTTTATATTACATTAGAGAATTACATTATGTTATACCCAGCTATGATATTGATCCTTTCAATATGGGATAAACGCTGGGGTTTACTGGGGAAATGGTTGATGATGCTTTTCTTTTTATTAACATCTATTGGTATATGGTGGTTGTTATTAAGTGGTGTACAAAGAGGGATCCAGCCAGATTTGAATCCAATAATTTATTTGTTTACACCGCTAATCCTTGTTATTGGCTTATATTGGATCCGCTGGTGGTTAATCAATCCTGTTCGTATGCCTTTAGAAGAATTATCAGATTATCTAGGGTGATGTAATCATAATTCTCCAGACTCTTAGATATTGCCTTTTTTAGGTTTCTTTTCTATAATCAAGTTGTATAGTTTAAGTTGATTGTAGGAATATTAAACTTAGAATACTACCTTTGAACTGCTTCGTAATTGCACTGCAGAAGGAGGATAACAATAGTGTCATCTGATTTGAATGAATCTGGGCAAGGATTGGTCGAATATGCGCTGGTAATTATTTTAGTTGTAATCATTGTTTGGGTTGTTATCGAATTGTTAGGCCCCTGGATAGGTGAATTTATCGACGAATTTTTACAGACAATCTAAAGTCATGAAAATCGGATTAAGGGGTTGTCAAAATTTTATGGAATTACTTCCAAATCCCGATGAATTTCTTTTGGATATCAAACCCTGGGGAAGGAAGACAATCATTAGTGACAACCTCTTTTCTTAATTAAGCAATTAAGTAAAAACATTCCAAATACGATCTGATTTCAGTGTCTAAAGTAAAAAGAAGAGAACGAATTACCTACCGCATATACAAGTATGCTTGGGCAGGACTGGATATATTCTTTCCACCACATTGTGGGGGATGCAATCTGCCTGGATCAAGATGGTGTTTCCAGTGCCAAGTATCAGTTCAGAAATTACCCAATGAGATATGTATCCAGTGTGGGAGACCATTTATATTTCAGGCGAAATGCCCTGAATGCGAATATGATGCACCCGCATATGATGAGCTCCGTTCATGGGCATACTATGAAGGACCTATCAAGAAAGCTATTCATAGTTTAAAATATCGCGGAGACATCACTCTTGGAGAAATTCTAGCCAGACCATTGATTAATATCGTAGAAAATCAAGCTTGGGTCCCTGATTTGGTCCTGCCGGTTCCCATGGGAGATGAGCGTTTATCAACTCGAGGTTACAATCATGCGACATTACTTGCAAGGCCTGTTGCTTATGCGATTGGTAAGCCATTCTACCCAAGATGCCTGCAAAAAATCCGAGAGACTTCCACACAGGTAGGTCTTTCCTTATCGGATAGACTGACGAATGTGAAAGGCGCATTTCAAGCAGCAGAAAAATATGTAAATGGCAAGCTTGTTTTGATCGTTGATGATGTGACTACCAGCGGAGCAACAATGGAAGCCTGCGCTTCCGCATTAAAGGAATCTGGAGCGATTGCAGTTTACGGATTAACAATTGCTCGAACGAGATACAATGTGAAATAATTCGAATAAAATCGATGGATTTTCATTTTTTCACAAATTGGAAATAAATTCATGTATATTTGTTTCAATTGATTATTTTTACGATAACAATTTGGAGGTAATATAATGGCACTGGATGTTGAGATTTATGGAAGAAATTTGGAAATTACTGACCGCATTCGTGAATATGTGGAAAAAAAGGTATCTAAATTGGATCGTTACCTTCCAGGGATTGATGAAGCACGGGTTGATTTGTCTTACGAGAAGTCAGCTAGGAATGCTGGTGACCGTCAGGTTGCCCAAATTACCGTGCGAGGGAAAAAATTTATTCTGCGCTCAGAAGAAAGAGCTGATGACATTTTTGCTGCGATTGATATCGCCTTAGATAAAATTCAACGACGTATTGAACGTTATAAAGGAAAGCGCTCACGAGGACGCGGGGATGGAAAGTCGGAGATGGATATTGTCTTGGAGATTGAAGAGCTGGAAGAGGACACATCTGAATTGGGACCAATAATCGCAAGGCGGAAGCAGTTTTTGTTGTCTCCGATGGATGAGGTTGAAGCACTCGAACAAATGAAATTACTGGGACACGAAAATTTCTTCATATTCTACAACGCTAACACGAATTCTATCAATGTTCTATATCGCAGACGGAATGGAACATATGGTTTGATTGAACCTGAAATTGGTTGAAATATAATAAGGAAAGGAAAAAAATTGGTCAACGAAAAAGCAGTTATCGAATCAGCGGAACTCTTATCTGAAAATGAGATTGATCTCGAAAGAATCCGTAGAGTAATTACCGAATTGTTACGAGCAATTGGCGAGGATCCTGAACGTGAGGGATTACGGAGGACTCCAGATAGAGTTGCACGAATGTATAATGAACTCCTGGAGGGGTATCGCCAAGATCCTATCGCACTTGTGAATGATGCTTTATTTGATGTGAAGTATGATGAAATGGTTGTCGTTCGTGATATTGAGTTTTATAGCCTGTGCGAACACCACATGCTTCCTTTTATTGGACGTGCACATGTAGCATATTTACCATGCGATAAGGTTATTGGATTATCGAAGATCCCCAGGATAGTCGATTTGTTCGCAAAAAGGCTGCAAGTTCAAGAGCGGATGACGCGGCAAATAGCTGAATTTGTGGATGAACTACTAAAACCTCTTGGTGTTGCTGTAGTGGTTGAAGGTTTACATCTTTGCGCGACAATGCGCGGGGTCAAGAAACACGATGCAAGAATGACAACTTCAACCATGTTGGGGGCCTTCCGTACAAGACTGGCGACACGTGAAGAATTTCTGGCAAATATTGCGCGCGGTTCGAATCCTGTTTTGTAAAGAAAATTAGAATTCAATCGTAAAGTCTGTGCATTTGACCACAGACTTGGAAGAAATCATATCTTGCGCTATGGTTTCGATGGTATCCCCATATCCTTGAGGGATAAAATCTGGCAATATCTCAGAAACGGGTACAGCAATGTAAGCGTGGTCCAGCAATTCTGGGTCAACAACTTGTTCACCCCATATTAATAAATCAATATCAATTGTTCGGGGAGCATTTCTATCCGGAGTACGTATCCGACCAAGTCTAATTTCAATTGGGCGCGTTATTTGATATTTTAGCTGCTTGGGACTCAAGTTTGTTTGAACTAAAACAGCCGCATTTAAAAATTTTGGTCCTACTGTACCAACAGGCGAAGTTTCCCAAACGTTTGAGACATTAATTAGTTTTAATTGTTTACCCAAAAATTCAACAGCCCTAATTAAGTTGTAGCCTGGGTGAATATTGGAACCTAGACCTAAACAGGCTTGAATAATATCTTGGGTGTTATTATCATCCATCATGTCCGCGTTCAATTTCAACTCCCACCGATTCTGAAAAACGAACAGCGCCTGGTTTTTCAACTCGCACTCGTGTTCGCAGGACACCTTTTTCTGCTAAACAAATTTTCGCCAGATCTGAGGCCAAAGCCTCCACTGTATATCTTTCCGCCGTTTCGGCATGTTTAATAACTCTCTTTGAAACAGTTCGATAATTTACAGAGTCTTTAATGTTATCGCTTTCACCCGCATTTTGTAAGTCGGTATATAAAATAATATTAATTCGAATTTCCTGCTTTTTTACACGTTCCCAATCATTGATCCCAATGATTCCGCGAGCGTTTAGATTCTTAATAATTACCTGATCCATAAGTTCTCCTATTAGATAATATTAATAATTAAATTCTATGGTTTAGTATGTCCCTGAAGGAATAAAGCCACGCGTTTGATTTTTTGGTAGGCTTCATCTGACACAAATTGTAAATCACTGTTGTCCTGAAAATTTCCAACATCTACCATAATTTTCGGATTTAAAAGCCGGATAACAGATCCTCCATTTTCGGCCTCTTCAACAGTTACATTGCAGGGAAGCATCAATCCGATCCCTGGATCAATGGAGAGCGCCCGATGAGCGAGTGGAGGATTACATGCGCCAATAATTACATATGGGCGAAAATCTTCACCTAATTTCTCCTTAAGCGTTTCTTTGACATCAATCCGTGTAAGTACACCAAAACCCTCTTTCTTTAATCCGTTAACAACTAGACCAATGGCTTGATCATAAGGTACATCTGTGTTCACAACAAAACCGAATTCATCCATGAGTCAACTCTCCAAAAATTATTTGATTAATTAGATGTGAATTAATAATATTGGTGACAATCTTGTCAGTAAACCATTAAGTTTATTTCTTTTATTTGGATCGCAGATTGAAACCCCATAAACTCAAAGCTAAGATCAACCAGGCAAAGATTTGTTCCAAGCGGAACCCGCTCACCAGCAGATTTATGTTTGCTGTAAACTTCGCAATAAAGATATAACCTGCGGAACTTGCTGCCGCGAATAATAAGAAATACTGGCCGGGATCCAATTTCTTGACAACTGCTCTACCAGGCCAGAGAATGAACAGGATTAAGACTGAAATAATTATTTGATATAGTTGTGTTGGATGTCTTTTAACTCCCCAAAGTTCTACAGCCCAGGGTAAATTTGAAAGGACACCGAAGTTTGATCCAGACGCCAAATTTGATAAGCCTAATGCGATTGCCAATATCCCTAACAACGGAGTGAGCGCATCAAGCGTTTGCCAAAGATCTAATTCTTTCCTCCCGCCGTAAATCAATCCTGCAAAAAAGGCAAAGAATAAACCTCCGCGCAGATCAAAAAGGTTAGTATTTAAAGAAACTAAACTGAAAGGATCAAGTATGAAGGCGTCTGCATGTTGGATGGCATAAGTGATGCGACCGCCAACAATGCCCAACATCAAGGTTAGAAAAACCAGATTGTTAAATGTGTTCGAATCAATCCCTGAATCTGAGAGGTATTTTTCAGCTATCCATAATCCGACCCATAACCCGATGATGAAAATTAATCCAGGAGATTGAATTGCAAGTGGGCCGATGTTGATGATTGGAAACATTTCCCGTTATCATTTTCCTTTCAAGAGATTCTGGACCCGGATACGGAGGAGCGCCTCGGACATGGGACCTCCAAATACAACATCTTGAATCACGCCATCAGCATCGATGAAAAATGAGCTGGGTAAAGCTTGAATTTGATATTGCTTAGAGGCACTACCATCCTTATCAAATAGTATTGGGAATGACAATCCTAATTCATCAGCGAAAACAATTGCTTTTTGTCTACTGTCCTGGTGGGTTGAATTCAAAGCAAGAATTTCAAAGCCTTGATCTTTGTATTCCTGGTATATACGTTCCATGGCTGGCATCTCTTCTCTGCAAGGAGAGCACCAACTTGCCCAGAAATTTAGCAGAACGGTTTGACCTTTGTAGTCTGAAAGTGAGACAGAAGCTTCATTATGATCTGATACCAGAAAATCGGGAGCTTCAAATCCAGGGAATGGTACCGAATTGGAGTGTACATCAAATTGATTTTCATCAACCCGACTGAAAATTATCCAAATGGCGCATGACGAAAGGATTGTAATGGAGAGCAGACGCTGTGGGTTTAAATAATTTAAGAGCATTCGTTATGGTTCCAACGTAAGGCTTACTATCAATCGAATATTGTAAAAGGCAGTTAACAAAGTGTAAAGTGATGAAGTCTGGTTGTCAATAAGCTGCCCATAAAATGAATTTATTCTGCATTTATTCAAATTTCAATCAATCTTTTCGACTTGACAAACTAACCGAACCCGATATTATTGATCTTCCCATAAAGGTATCGATGTAGGTTTTGGTTGGAAATGGAAAAACGGCAAAGGTATTTGCTATTATCACTTGTAATTGGATTAATAATGATGGCTTGTAAAACCGTGAGCGAGCCTGTCATAAACCTTTATTCTTCCAGTACTCAAGATGTACAACAAAACCAACCCGAGTCACAAACCACACAGGCGGAGAAGCCCAATTCACAAACTGCGAGACAAACATCTTATGCTAATGACATAATAGATGAAGGTGATTCGCCAACCGCATTCGTCACAGCGAGTCCAACTGGATTGGATTCCTTTGAGAATGAAGGAAGACCGGATCAATATCCCTTTCCCGGACAGGAGATAGCAAACCAACCTTATCCTGGTCCGATAGAAACTACAGCAGATCAGAATTTGTCAACACCTTCAGTAACCCAAACTTCAAGTCCAAAAAGTACTGCTCAAACAACCCTCACCCCGAATGTCAGCACAAACCCATCGCCGACGAATACAAGGATTCCAATTGAGTTGCCTGATTGGATTGCATCAGGAATTGAAGCTTCAGACCCCGCTACAGTAGAATTATCCTCCGGAGGTTTCCAATTTATTGAATTCTTTGCATACTGGTGCGGTATTTGTTTGGCGTTAGCACCTGAAATCCATACGTTAGAGACTCATTACGGCAACCGGATAAATTTTATATATCTAGATGTTGATGATCCTGCAAATGATACCTTTAAACAACAATTAAACTACCGCCAACAGCCGCAGTTCTACCTGTTAGACGAAGAGGGGAAAGTCATCAGGGAATGGAGGGGGACAGTGTCTTTCGATGAATTGGTTAGCGTATTCGAAAGTATAATGAATATTCAACAGTAAATAACAAAACCTATAAGCCAACATATGTTGACAAATAGGGGATAATTAGTTATTATTAGATAGCCCAACCCCCACGGGGGGGGGTGTCATGGTTAAAAACGGTGCCAAAAAATATGAAGCATACTAACTCCCATCTCAGATTAAAAAATATTGAAGGACATATTGGCGGCATAATCCGAATGCTCGAGAAGGATGCCTATTGTATAGACGTCATCCGCCAGATCCAGGCTGTTCAGGCTGCGTTGAGCAAAGTAAGTTCGAACATTCTAGACGAGCATTTAAACTCCTGTCTGATAACAGCCGTTAGAGGTGAGGATGTGGAAGAACGCGAGCGGGTGTTGAAGGAGATTTCAGAAGTATTTAATACCGCTACCAGGGTATAGGTGATAACTCGCTGGAATATTACTGATTATGTCGAATTTCAATATCAAAGCTGAATTCTATTCAAAAACAATTTGGAGGAAGTAAATGACTACTGTAACCTATTCGATTCCGAACATAACTTGCAACCATTGTGTACATACTGTGAAAACTGAGGTCAGCGATATAGACGGTGTTACATCTGTCGAAGCGGATGTGACTTTAAAACAAGCAATAATTTCTTTCGAACCACCTGCCTCAGAGGAAGAAATAAAAACCCTGCTTGCGGATATAAATTATCCAGCGGTTAATTAATCATCCGAATCTCAAATTAATGCTGCACATAATCAGACGAATTATCGGACAATAATGAACAACTACTTTAAATGGGGTAAATTGTGACAGAAACGAAAAAGATCACACTTCCAATTACAGGAATGACCTGCGCGAATTGTGTAACAACTGTTGAACGAAATCTCAAGAGAGTTGATGGAGTCAAATTAGCGAACGTTAACCTGGCTACAGAACGTGCGACCGTTGAATATGATCCAGATTTCGCTAATGTCCAGAGTTTAATTGCCCGAATCGATCGTACAGGATATGGAATAGCGACCGGTGAAGCTGATCTGCTTATTCAAAGATTGAGTGATGGCACGGATGCGCGCCGGTTAGAGCGAACCCTGCTTGGAATGGAAGGTATAGTGGATGTTAGCGTTAACTTTGCGAATGAACGTGCAAAAATCAAATATATTCCTACTGCAGTGACTCAGTTAGAGATCAGATCTGTGATTATCGAATCAGGATTTGAAGTCATCGATATCGGGAATGAAGTTGGTGATGCGGAATCAATTGCCAGGGAGAAAGAAATCCTCCGCCAGAAAAGATATTTATTAACAGGTTTGATATTTACAATCCCGCTGTTTATTATCTCTATGGGAAGAGATTTAGGAATAATACCTCCTTCTATTGGTTATTCATCCTGGATGAACTGGTTGATGTGGGCGCTGGCAACACCTGTCCAATTCTACGTAGGTTGGGAATATTATGTAGGCGCGTTTAAAGCGCTGCGCAATCGAACTGCAAATATGGATGTGCTGATCGCGATGGGATCATCCGCGGCTTATTTATATTCTATTCCAGTCGTTCTTGGCTTGATCGAAGGGCATGTATATTTTGAAACATCTGCAGTAATCATTACTTTGATCAAAGTCGGAAAATATCTGGAGGTTAAGGCACGCGGACGTGCAGGAGATGCAATCCGGAAATTAATCGGTCTGCAGCCAAAAAACGCGAGGATATCCCGTGATGGCAAGGAAATGGATATCCCAATTGAACAGGTACAGGTTGGTGATGTGGTCGTTGTCCGTCCAGGAGAAAGATTACCAGTTGATGGAATAGTGGTGAAAGGTAAAACAGCTATTGATGAATCAATGATCACAGGTGAATCTCTGCCAGTTGAAAAAGTTCCGGGAGACCCGGTAATTGGAGCGACGATCAACAAATTTGGTTTGATAGAATTCGAAGCTACGAAAGTGGGTAAAGAAACCACCCTTGCACAAATCATCAATCTTGTAGAGGAAGCTCAAAGTAGTAAAGCGCCAATACAAAAACTTGCTGATAGAGTGTCGGCTGTTTTTGTCCCGATCGTAATCGGAATTGCGCTGTTGACATTTGCAGTCTGGTATTTTTTCATACCTATATCACCTGATTCTGAGGTCACTGCATTCACGCGTGCTTTGGTTAACATGACCGCAGTGCTTGTAATCGCGTGTCCTTGTGCTATGGGATTGGCAACACCGACAGCTGTAATGGTTGGCACTGGTAAAGGAGCTGAATCGGGTATTCTTATTAAGAATGGGGAAGCACTGGAAATTGCCGGCAGAGTCCAATCTGTGCTGTTAGATAAAACCGGCACAATCACGAAAGGGAAACCAACCGTCACTAATGTGCTGATCTCAGATAAGGCTTTCTCAGTTTTGACCGGAATTGAAAATCAATCCTCCGATAGAATTGAGTCAGAGATTATCAGGTTGGCAGCATCAGTGGAAAGGGGAAGTGAACACCCTCTCGGTGAAGCCATAACGATGGATGCGCTAAATCGAAATTTAAAATTATCTCAACCGCAATCTTTCCGTGCGATATCAGGTCAAGGCGTTAAAGCCCAGGTTGATGATATGAATATAACTGTCGGAAATCAGCGGTTGATGTCTGATCATCAGATCAATCTGAATGGTTGGATGCCGGAGGTTGAACGTGTTCAAAATGAAGGAAAAACAACGATCCTTGTTGCAGTCGACAATGAAATCCTAGGTTTATTGGCGGTTGCTGACACGGTGAAGCATAGTTCGAAAAGAGCTGTTAGCGACCTTCGGAATATGGATATCGAAGTCCAAATGATCACTGGAGATAACCAGTTAACGGCTCAATCGATAGCAGACCAGGTCGGTGTCGATGCTGTATTCGCTGAAATATTGCCAGTAGAAAAAGCAAATTTAGTAAAAGTAATTAAGAATACAGATAAAGTCGTTTCAATGGTTGGTGATGGAATAAATGATGCTCCAGCGTTGGCAGAAAGCGATGTCGGGATTGCGATAGGAACAGGTACTGATGTAGCGATTGCTGCAGCACCAATCGTCCTTATAAGCGGAGACCTGCTGGGAGTGCCTCGAGCAATATCTTTGTCGCGTAAAACTTTAAGCACGATAAAACAAAATCTTTTCTGGGCATTTTTCTATAATATTCTGCTTATTCCAGCTGCAGCGATGGGCCTATTGAACCCAATGTTAGCTGCAGGAGCAATGGCGTTCAGCAGTATTTTTGTAGTGACGAATAGTCTCAGGATTAAACGGTTCAAGTTGTAAGCATGGCTTGAGTTTATTACTGGTAATTAATAGCATTATGAAAATCCTTTGAGCTGGCAGAGATCGAATACTTTTTGTGGGTAAATTAGGACATGATAAAAATTGTCATAAGCACATTCAAGAATATGCATTCACAGATAATATATTCCCATGAACCGGTTGAGTCATCGAATTTGAAAAAATATTTCTAACTGAACCTTAATTGCATTATTAATTTCCCTTTATTGACCGGTACTTCTTTTGAGAGTATGCTTAATCAGACCACAAAGTAAGATTTTAAACTTATATTTTGTCTAGATTTCAATGGTTAAAGATAAGTTATCCCGGCGCGAGTTCATAAAAATAGCTGCATTAGGGATGAGCAGTATTTCTATGAGTTCAAAATTAAAGTTAGGAAATTTACCTGACTTTCCGACATCGGACCGTTTAGGGCGTATTTGCGTTGGAAGCGTAGAACTGAAGGCAAGTCCAGATCCGGACAGTGCCACAGTGGGAATATTATACGAGGATGCAGTATTGCCCTGGATAAAAGAAACAGTTGGTTGGAAACCATTCTATATTTTCTCAAATCAACGTTGGGTAGAGACACCAGAAGGCTATATTTATGGGCCGTACCTTCAACCGGTATATAACAAGCCCAATCAAGTTGTCGGTGATTTACCGGCGACCAGTTTGGGAAAAGGAATGTGGGCGGAGGTGACCGTACCGTATGTTGATGCGTTTCTCGATAAAGATCCTTCGTCAAATTCCTGGGTCAAATTTAAACTGGAAGATGGATTACCTTTGCGACTTTATTATAGTCAAGTCTTCTGGGTTGATCAAATAAAAACAGATGATCAAGGTAAAAGATTATATAGGGTAAATCCGAATTATTATGGCGGAGTGGATTTGTTATGGGCTGCTGGTGAGGCGTTTCGCCCATTGGCAAAAGATGATCTGGAACCGGTTCACCCAGAAGCCTTGGATAAACACATTGAAGTAAATGTAAACCGTCAAAGTTTGTCGTGCTATGAGGGCAACTCAGAGGTATTTTTTTGTCGGGTTGCTACAGGGGCAAAATTTGACATGAACGGGAATATCGTCGACAAATGGGAAACTCCAGTAGGCTCCCATCAAGTAACCCGAAAATACGTTTCCCTGCAAATGAGCGGCGGGACTACGGGCGCGGGTTATGATTTGCCTGGTATTGGATGGTCCTCCATCTTTGCTACCGGAGGCGTTGCGATCCACTCAACATTCTGGCATAATAATTTTGGTAACCCGGTTTCACATGGTTGCGTGAACTGTAATCCTGAAGACGCAAAATGGATATTTCGCTGGTCACTGCCTTCCGTTGTCTATGATCCTGGTATGTTGGATATCACCGTGACGGGTGAAGAAAGCACGTCCGTAAGAGTTATCGAAGGATGAAACACCTGGAAATTAGCTGGATTGACAGCTCTAATCAAAATTTTTTATTTGTTTTATGAATATGATCTCCAGACGCGAATTTCTTAAAGCATCTGTTGCTAGCATTGGAGGTGTCTATTTACAACCGATCGCTAGTATTTATGAAAAATGGAACTACAGCTTTTTTGAAGCATACGATGCTGCAGAAAAATTGGGAAGAGTATTCGACGGCAATGTTCCTATAAAACTCCGTCCTGATGCTGAAAGCCAAACTGTAGGGGAGCTTAATATTGATGACGTAGTACCCTGGCTTCGGGAGATGGTTGGTTCCAGACCGTTATGGATCAACCAGCGATATGTAGAGATTCCGGAGGGTTATGTTTATTCTCCCAATCTACAGCCTGTTTATAATCGACCAAACCCTCCTTTACTAGAACTCCCAACCGAGGAAGGTATGTGGGTTGAGGTAAGCGTACCTTATGTGGATCTGGTTTTGGCAAATCCACCTGCCCGATCTCCATGGCTTAAATATACTTCCCGACCGCGCCTTTATTACAGTCAGATCATGTGGGTCGATCAGATCAAACAAGATGAGAATGGACAAATCTGGTATCGAGCTATTGAGAAATACGGCACATTCGGGGATATATTTTGGGTTCCAGCGGAAGCATTAAAACCAATTGAGGATGAAGAGTTAACGCCTATCAATCCAGAAGTCGAGGATAAACGGGTTGAAGTGGACTTAATCCACCAGACGCTTTCATGCTATGAAGGGAACAGCGAGGTTTTTTTCTGCCGGGTATCAACCGGAGGAAAATATGATTCCGAGGGCAACCAATCGGACAAGTGGGCTACACCCATAGGCGGGCACACAATCTGGCGCAAACTGGTTTCTGTGCATATGACCGGAGGCACAACCGGTGGTGGATATGATCTGCCAGGAATCGGATGGACAGTTTTATTTTCAGGCAAAGGAATGGCTATCCATTCAACATTTTGGCACAACAGCTATGGGATAGCAAAATCACATGGCTGCGTCAATGCCAGTCCTGAAGATGCAAAATGGATTTTCAGGTGGACTTTACCGGTTGTATCACCTAATCCTGGTGAAGTCACTATTTCCGGTGCTGGAAGCACAAAAGTATTTGTTCAAGAATAATGTTGTAAAGCGAGAATATTGTTGGAGAAGAACTGTTTATGGAATTATCAAATATCAGCATTTGGTTGGCGTTTTTAGCCGGTTTGGCTTCATTTTTATCTCCTTGTGTGTTCGCCCTTGTGCCAGCTTACATAGGTTATCTGGGTGGGCGCTCGGTCGCTTCAGGTGGCAATAAGAACAATCGAGTGGCATTCACGCATGGTTTGGCGTTTGTAGCGGGATTCAGTGTAATATTCATTCTGCTGGGTGTTGCCGCCTCTGCTATTGGCGGAATTCTATACGATCTCAGGACGTGGTTAACTTATATTGGCGGTATTGTCGTCATAATATTTGGAATCCATTTAACTGGTATATACAGGATAAAATTTCTCGAATACGATTTACGACCGCAATCCACCCCAGACCGGAACAGGGGTTATGTCGCTTCATTTTTAATGGGTATATTCTTCTCAGCTGGTTGGTCTCCTTGCGTTGGACCAATACTTGGGGCGATCCTCACGATATCATTCAGCGGAGGTTCAATTGCTGAAGGCGCGTTTCTACTAACAGCTTATTCTGCTGGTTTAGCCATCCCATTTCTAATCGCTTCTGTTCAGATCGATATAATTTCCAGCGCGATTCGCCGATATGGAAAGATTGCCCATTATATTGAAAAAGCTACCGGTATATTATTAATATTTGTAGGCGTTCTACTATTTACCGGACGTTTCGAACGAATGGCAAGTTTAGGTTCGTTCTTTGGTACATTTGATGAACTAGAAATGGGGAGAATCATATTTATCATATTTATTGCGTTGGTATTTCTGGGGTTAATTCCAGCGTATATTGCATCTCGCAAAGGAAGAAAATTCACTGATTGGTGGTTTTTCGGGGCTGGTTTATTCCCTATTGCACTGCCAATGGCTTTGATGATTAAACCTGAGCAGATTGAGACTGAAAGTTCATTATGAATTAATCATCCATTAAAATTATTTATTCCAATGAAAAAACTAATAATATTCAGGGGGTTTTAATAAAGGATTGTCAATTAATAAAAACAAACAAGACAATAAAAATATCCTCGTTGTGGGAGTTCTTATTGGCATTGGATTGGGTGCTATCATTTTTGCAACGTTTGGCTTGTATCAAAGCGGCAGCATAAATTTTTTCAATGATCGTAATCAGTCCCAAAATTTAAGTGCCATCCCTGCAATTGGTAAACAGGCTCCAGATTTTACGTTGACAAATTTGGAAGGTGAAACCGTACGCCTTTCGGATTTGTATGGTAAACCAATCGCGATCAATTTTTGGGCTACCTGGTGTTCACCCTGTGTTTTTGAATTGCCTATTTTTCAAGAACATTACTTGAAAAATGGTGAAAATTTTGAAATACTCGCAGTCAACAATCAGGAATCTCAATCAATTGTAGAACCATTTGTGGATGAAATGGGATTGACTTTTGATATTTTGTTAGATCTCGATGGGGAAGTGGCTGTGCTTTATCAGGTGGTTGGTTTTCCAACAACTTACTTTATCGATTCTGAAGGTATCATTCGCGTGAAACATATTGGGGTGATGAACGAAGACCAATTTCTCGGTTATATTAAGCAGGTAGGGATTAGCGAATGATTAAGATAACCTTGTTCAGCCGCGAAAACTGTCATTTATGTGAGGATGTAATTAATAATTTAAATTCTCTGCAAGTTGAACTTCCGCATACTGTAAACATCATTGATATCGATAAAGATCTGGAATTACAAAAGAAATATGGAAGTGTGGTACCCGTAGTTGAATTTGGATCATACCGGCTGGTTTCTCCTTTCAGTAAACAAGATTTGCGGAATGGATTACTCAGCCTACAAGACAACCAGCCAAAAAAAAATTCACTAATACTACCCCAATCAAATACGCGAAAACGAAACGAAGCTTGGTCTAAAGCAGATGATTTCACTTTATGGTTTTCGAACCATTATTTGGCGGTGTTTAATATTTTAGTATTAATATATATTGGACTGCCGTTTCTGGCGCCCGTCTTATCAAAGGCGGGCGTTCAAAGACCGGCAAAATTGATCTACGGTGTTTACGGGATCGTTTGCCACCAGCTTTCATTTCGGTCTATATTCCTATTTGGTGAACAAATTGTTTATCCAAGGGCTGCTGTTGGCATGGAGGGAATTGAAAGCTATTCTCAGGCGACAGGAATGGGAGAAGGAAATTCAGCTAGAGAAATTTTTTCAGCCAGGGCTTTCCATGGTGATGAACATATTGGTTATAAGGTCGCTCTTTGCCAACGCGATTTAGCGATATATGGGGCGATCCTGTTATTTGGATTTATTTACAGTTTAACGGGCAAAAGGTTAAAACCATTACCCTGGTATATATGGTTTATTGTAGGTATTTTGCCGATAGGTTTGGATGGAGTCAGCCAAATAATCAGCCAACCGCCTTTTAATTTATTTTTTTACAGGGAAAGCACACCATTTTTACGAATACTCACAGGTGCATTATTCGGCTTTACTACTGCATGGTTTGGATATCCATTGGTTGAAGAAACCATGGTGGACACTCGTATAATGATGTCAGAGAAAAATCGAAGGACACACCCGGCGATAGCTGAGATACACTCAGGAGATAAATCTCAGCGTAATGAGTAATTAAATATGCCATTCATTCAAAACAACTCCATCCGATATTTTGTTTTCGATTCACTCAGGGATAATAGTATAAATCATGGAATTTTTACCAGGAAGGGCGGCGTTAGTCCTTATCCCTGGCATTCTTTGAATGTTGGCGGTACGGTTGGAGATGATCCTGATCGGGTATTAGAAAATCGATCGTTGATTTTTAGAACCTTAGGATTAGATACTAGAAGTAATTACGATGTCTGGCAGGTTCATAGTAATAAAGTTGTGTGCGCAAAATCTCCCCGGGAAACACAGAAAAAAATCAAAAAAGCAGATGCAATTTTGACGAATGTACCGGGTGTGACCCTTTTTATGCGTTTTGCAGATTGTTTACCGATTTTCTTTTATGATCCGAATAAAAAGGTGGTGGGAATTGCTCATGCTGGTTGGAAAGGAACTCTTGAAAATATTGTTCAAGAAACACTGCACGCCATGCAAGAGAATTATGATTCAAAATTCTCAGATATCATCACAGCTATTGGTCCTTCTATCGCAGCGCATCATTATGAAATTGGGCCGGATGTAGTCGAACTAGTGGAAAATCGTTACTGGAATGACGCCGATAAATTCTTGATTAAACGGGAAAATGATGTTGCCGACGAAAAAATCAGGAACAAAATTATGTTTGATCTACAAAAAGCTAACCAATTTGATCTATTATCGGCGGGTGTAAGCAATGTAGAAATTTCTTCGATATGTACTGCATGTAATCAGGGTGATTGGTATTCCCACCGAGGGGAGAAAGGGAAAACGGGTCGCTTTGGCGCGTTGATAAGCTTGTAAGCCTATAGTAAAATTTTTCATGAAAATCAGAATATCAAATTCATCCCATTAACTTCAAGTGTTCATTTGGTTCAGCTGGCATAATTAATTCTTCAAAAACAAGATTAATTATGAAAATGTTTTTCCAGAAAGTATAATCATCGATGGTTTATTAGCGATCATAATTACGAATGGATGGCAGTAATTGGATAAAAGAACAATTTCAGAAAATTATCAAAAAGTACTAGAACGAATTGAAAAATCTGCAAACTCTTCAGGAAGAGATGCCCAGGATGTCAAGCTGGTCGTTGTGACAAAAGGTCAATCTATCGAATCAATTAGGCATGCTTTCAGCGTGGGCATACGCGTGTTTGGTGAAAATTATGTCCAGGAAGCTATTAACAAGATCCAATCGGTTAGCGAGGGGAATGAGATAGAATGGCATATGATTGGACATATTCAAAGTCGCAAAGCACGACAAGTTTGCGAACATTTCAATTGGGTTGAATCTCTGGAAAGCTTAAAACTAGCCAGACGGTTGGATCGGTATTCAGATGAAGAAGACAGGGTACTTCCAGTATTGCTGGAAGTTAATGTGAGCGGGGAGGAATCAAAATTTGGTTTTCCTGCTTGGGAGAAAAAATTATGGAATAATTTACTGCAGGATCTGGAACATATTTTAGCTTTATCAAATCTGGAAGTTTGTGGATTGATGACTATGCCCCCTCTTTTTACAGACCCGCAGAAGGTACGCCCCTATTTTCAGCGATTGCGCAAGCTTCAAGTGTTTCTGAGAAAAGAATTACCTCAAATTTCTTGGAAAGAACTCTCGATGGGAATGAGTGGAGATTTCGAAGTTGCTATCCAGGAAGGAGCGACAATTATAAGAGTTGGTACGGCAATAATGGGACCAAGAACCTAAGTATGATATTTTTTCAGGAAATTGTGACAATGAATTTACTTATCAACCTGATATCCCGAATCATACAATTACTCATAATTGTGATTATCGTCCGGACGTTCATGACATATTTTTTAGATCCATTTCATCCAGTACGCCGCTTCTTCGATCGACTGGTAGAGCCGATGTTAATGCCCATCCGGCGTTTAATACCTCCTGTTGGCATGGTTGATTTTAGTCCACTAATATTGATTATCGTGCTTCAAGTGATCAATATAATCATCCGTAATATCCTAATTTCTTTTTCATAGTAAATTTTCTGATAAAAAATCATTTTTGGTAAACAATGTAAAGAATGGATGATTTATTGAGTGTGAGGGTGATACCAAGGGCTAGACGCAATCAGATCTTTGCACTACTTGAGGATGGAACCTTCAAAATGCGGATCAATGCGCCACCTTCGGATGGTAAAGCTAACAAAGCTTTGATCAAGTATCTATCCGATGTATTGGATATACCCAGGTCTATGATCCGCATAGCCAGTGGGGAGAAAGCGCGTGAAAAAAAGATCGAGTTTATTGGTTATAAAATCGAGAAAATAAAAATCGAGTTAATTAAAAATATGGAAAGACCGCAGTAAAAATAATTATCCAGCATAAAGGATTCTGCTGCATGTTTCACAGCGGGTAATTTGATTTGGATTCCTTGCGGCATGTAAAAGCGTGGCGCTTAATGTCGTACCGCAGGCAGAGCAAGCTTTATTCGTCACTTTTGATACAGCTATCCCCCTGCGTTGAATTCTCAACTGTTCATAAAGAGCCAGATCTTTTTCTGGAATAGAACCAACGGCAGCCGCGCGTTCTTCTTTGTTTATTTCTAAGTCTGCTTGAAGACCCTTTTTTTCTTTTTTTAATTTGTTTTTTGAAAGATTTAATATCGTGCTCTGTTCATTCTGATCATGATTTGCATCTCTGAACAATTCCCGGGCTTCTTCCTCAGCCATCATTGCTTCTAATAACCGATCTTCTAAAACAGCTCGGTAGCGGTTAAGAGCCGCAGACTCATTCTCCAGGTCCTGTAATTCTTTTGGATTTTTTACTTTACCGCTGTATAAAGTAGATTCAGTTTGTTCAATTTTTAAGCGTTGGGATTGAAGGTTCTCCTCTGCTCGTTTCAATTCTTTCTTTTTTTCTTGCAAAATCCTGTCAGCACTCTCCGCTCTTTTGCTTGCAATTTGAAAATCTTTATCATCCTGAAGTTCCGCTTCTACCTTATTCAGGCGCTGTGATATTTTATCCAGTTGGCTGTCTAACTGCTGTAATCGATATAATTTGAAAGGTTGACTCATATGATTTGAGTTACCTCCTGCGTAGTGGTTTATATATTTTGAAAATCCTGTTCCCCGTATCTTTTGATGATTATAGGAGTGGTGTATTGATTATGCAAGTATTTCTTCAATTTTGGTTTTTTAAAACACCTGGAAAGTCTAGAGCGCATTTGTGCAGATCTGAAAAGTATTCCATTAGATCAATATATGTTGGTTTTTGATTTTTATCTATTGAGATCATATTTATTATAATAGTACAAAAAGGGTCTTGTGCCCAATCAACGGAAGAGCATCAGGGTTATACTAAAATTATTTGCGATTCCTATGAAAATTTGAACTAATAAATATATCAATTAGTACTTAACTTGTTCCAAGACTAGGAAAAAATTCAAGTTAAAAAGGGTAAAAGGACAGTTCTAAAATAACTTTTTGGAGAAAATTATGTCAGATGTTAAATCATTCACTGATAGACTAATTTCGAATATTGAGACAGTCATTGTTGGAAAGAGGTCTTCTGTTGAATTGGCAATTATTGGATTACTATGTCAGGGTCATCTATTAATTGAAGATGTGCCGGGTGTGGGAAAGACGATGCTGGCGCGCAGTCTGGCACGTTCACTTGGGTGCTCATTCAGTCGGATTCAATTCACTCCGGATATGCTTCCCAGTGATGTGACGGGAGTGTCAATATTCAACCAGGTAAACCGCGAATTTGAATTCCGCGCTGGGCCCGTGATGGCACAAATTGTGTTGGCTGATGAAATCAATCGCGCCACTCCAAAGACTCAAGCGGCATTGTTAGAAGCAATGGAAGAAAAGCAGATTACAGTTGATGGTGTAACCAGGTCTCTGCCAGCACCATTCATGGTATTGGCAACACAAAATCCAATTGAGTATGAAGGTACATTCCCACTTCCAGAGGCTCAGGTCGATCGTTTTTTACTGCGAATTGACCTTGGTTATCCAACACCAGAAGATGAAATACTTGTCTTGGAACGGCAGCAGTATAAACATCCTTTTGTGGATCTAGAGCAGGAAGCCCCTGTCGAAGAACTCATGAAAGTGCAAGAAGCAATAAAGGGAGTGTACGTATCTAATGCTCTCAAACAATATATCGTGAATATTGTCCATCAAACCCGGAAGCATGCTGAAGTCTATCTAGGCGCAAGCCCGCGGGGAAGCCTGGCTTTATATCGAACATCCCAAGCAAAGGCTGCGATGGTTGGCCGGGATTATGTATTGCCAGATGATATAAAAGATCTTGCCAGATCAACTTTAGCTCACCGTGTGATCGTAGGTCCTGGAGCCAGGTTGAGAGACCTGAGCGCAAGCCAAATCGTTGATGAAGTTATCGAGTCGGTTCCAGTGCCAGGTGGAGACCCTACTTTTCAAATGGATCAAGACGATATGGAGGAATTTTCAAAACCGCGGGTATCCTAGGGTTGGTATGAATGAGTACTTCGCTCAAGATCGTAATTATCTTATTTTTATTAAGTGTGTTTGCTGGTGCAGTTACCGGTAATTCGTTATATTACCGCCTCAGTTACCTGTGGGGAATTTTAATATTCGGTAGCTGGGCGATGTCAGTGATGGCGCTGCGTGGAATCCATGTCGTCCGTCGGGCACGGACGCTTCGCTCCCAAGTCGGCCAGGTTTTTGAGGAGCGTTACGAGGTTTATAACTCCGGTCGATTTCCACGGCTGTGGATCGAAGTCAGGGACGAATCCTTACTTCCAGGTTCGTATGGTTCCCATGTGATGACGATGATACGGGGAAAGGAAAGCCATTCATATTTATCGCGTGCCCGATTAAAGAACCGAGGAGTTTTTACTTTAGGACCAACCATAATCGCCTCAGGCGATCTATTTGGGATGTTTCCAGTAAAACGTAAACTTCCAACAAATAATTCATTATTGGTGTATCCGATGATGGTGGAAATTGACAGATTTCCGAATCCACCAGGATTATTGCCCGGGGGTGAATCTCTGCGTAGACGAACACCAACCATCACATCTAATGCTGCGGGTGTGAGAGAGTATGCACCAGGCGATCCTTTGAACCGGATACACTGGTTAAGTACTGCACGCAGAGATACCTTAATCGTGAAAGAGTTTGAATTAGATCCTTTGGCTGATGTTTGGATCTTTGTTGATGCCGATCATTCAGTCCAATATTCCGAGGAACAAACCGAAACCGAATTTGAACCTCAGGATGTGTGGAGGAAAAGATTTATTTTCCATTTACCGCCTGATACACTGGAGTATTCAGTTACTTCAGCCGCTTCCCTTGCTCGTTATTACCTTTCAAAGAGAAGAGCAGTTGGATTAGCCTCTGCAGGACCAATACTGCGCGTCATTCCAGCAGACCGGGGTGGTCGTCAATTGGGAAAAATACTTGAATCGTTAGCATTAATCCAACCTGAAGGAAAGATGCATCTGCGGGCTTTGGTGGAAGTCCAAGCGCAACATTTTCCGCGCGGCAGCACAGTTGTCCTCATCTCCCCAAATCCATCTGATCAGATATATAAATCAGCAGATTTATTATTAAGGCGCGGAATGCGCCCAGTACTTATTTTAATAAACGGAACCAGCTTTGGTGGAAGAATTGCTCCGGATGAATTAATCAATAAACTCAAAGTACTTGGCGTTCCATACTGTCAAGTGGAAAAAGATGCAGACCTGTCAGCAGTATTATCGAATGCTGTCAATATGCCCACATTAAATTTAATTTAGACCTATGATCAATGGATTTTGTGATGAGAAGTATTCACAATATAGGAATTCATAAGTAAGATTAAAAAAATTAATGATAGGAGTATTGTGAGTAATGGAATTCTTTGATGTTTTGAAAACTCGAGTTTCCATACGAAAGTACAAACCAGATCCAATAAGTGAGGAAATATTAATTCGCATTTTGGAGTCAACCAATCGCGCGCCATCCGCAGGAAATTTGCAAGCCTTTGAAATCTATGTTGTAAGGGATGAAGATCAACGATTACGTTTATCCAGGGCTGCATTAGATCAAGGCTTTATCCGAGAAGCGCCTGTAGTACTGATTTTCTGTGCTAATCCCCACCGGTCCGAATGGAAATACAAACGAAGGGGTGCGAATCTGTATTCGATTCAGGATGCAACGATAGCATGCACGTTCGCAATGCTAACTGCTACGGCTTTGGACCTATCAAGCGTATGGGTGGGGGCATTTGATGAAAATGAGGTTAAAAATATTATTAATGCACCTGATGGAGAGAGACCGGTAGCTCTGCTTCCAATTGGATATGCGGCTGAAATATCAATCCCCAGACCGCGCAGACCATTGATTGAGTTAGTACATTTTGTGTGAAGGCACCATTGAGGTTTTTTCTATGCAATTTAATTCTAAAAGAATAACTTGTTTCCTTATCCTGGTAACATTTTGTTTATTTACAATTGGTTGTAATAGCGATGTAAAAATTTCACCTACCAACCATACAGAAACTCAACCGGGTCCGGCTATGCGTACACATATTTCGTCAGATACCGATAAAGAAATAGATGCGGATTCTTTACCTTTTCAAGATGATATATTTGTAGAGAAACGGGATAAAATGGTCGATTCAACCATTGAATCGAGGGGAATCAGTAATCCGGATGTTTTACTAGCGATACGGGAGGTGAAGCGCCATCTTTTCGTTCCTGAGAAATATAAATCCCAAGCTTACGCTGATCACCCAATTCCGATAGGCTATGGTCAAACGATATCACAACCCTATATTGTCGCACTTATGACCGAATTACTGGAATTATCTGAAGGCGAGAGGGTACTTGAAATCGGGACTGGTTCAGGATACCAAGCAGCGGTACTTGCAGAATTAGGTTATGTGGATGTATACAGTATCGAAATCATCCCAGAACTTGCAGCTAGCGCATCTGAATTACTCAATACTGTGGGTTATGAAAACGTCAATATTAAACATGATGACGGTTATTTTGGATGGAGAGATTATGCGCCGTTTGATGCAATCGTTGTCACCGCTGCTCCGGACCATTTGCCCGCCCCTCTAGTAGAGCAGCTAAAAGATGGCGGCAGGTTGGTGGTACCTATTGGACCTCCAGGTGGATATCAAACATTGTGGAAATTTGTAAAAACAGACGGCAATTTGAAGGCATATAACATGGGCGGAGTTGCATTTGTCCCGTTTACCGGTGAAGGGATCGGGCAAGCGGGAGATTAAATGCGAATTTTGCAGTCAGCCAGGCGGTTGCGTAAAAGAGGGCGCCAAAGTAAAAAACCCAGGTGAATCCAAACGACAAAGCCAGTAATGCAGCTAGGATAGAAGCGATAACTGAAGTTGAACCATTAATTGCCCAAAACCATGGCGTTAATACGGGGGATTTATCTATTTCAGATACATTTTTGATTCCTGATGGGAAAGGTATACCCATCAGAAAACCAACTGGTGCTAACAGCAACACAGTGACGATGATTCTGGCTATGATTGGGAAACCCAGGGTTGTTTCAAACACAAAAGGGAGAACGACAGGCTGGAAAAGTAAAATAATTACGAGAGAACTGATAGCCAGGAGCAGGGGGATATAGTGGCTGATTCTGCTTCCAATCCCAGATAACAACAAGATTGTGAACAATATCGTAGAAAGGGCAAATGAAGGATGCCCTAAATAAAGGATGAATTGTTGAATGAGTGGGATTTCAACAAACAGAAACCCCATTCCTAAAAAACCAAAGTAAAGGAAGTAAAGAAAATACCTTTTCCTGTATGTGAGTGGGTCCACGGAAGATTTGCTTGTGGAAATCAAAATATTATCAGAAGGAATTTTTGACTTACGGATTTGTGACATGATAATTGGCATTACGATGAGCAATATTGCTACGGTAAAAGCTAGTATAAGTAAAGCTAGGATAACAAAATAACCAGCTCCGCCGAATGGCTGCCAGGTTTTTCCAAACTCGGCAATGATTTGATTTACTTGAGACCATTTAAAATAATGGCTCATGAAGGGTTTATCATCAGTAGGTGGTGAAACGTCGAAAGGGTAAGTTCGATAGAATTCTTCCCTGGGATAAGTATCGATTAACTCTTGGAAAGCCTCGAAGTATATTGGTTCCGGAAGAATATTATATTGATTAACTTCTGTTATTTTTATGTCTGGCGCGTAAACAAGATCAAAATTTCTCTGGATAGAAAACTCCCGGAATTTTTTAAGCTCAATTTCACTGAATCCTGTTACTTTTACCAGCAATGTACCAGTGTTAAAGCCGCGTAGTGCAAGTATTTTATCGGTGGGATCAATCCCCAAATTTTCTAATGCAGTCACTGCAATAGCAAACACGCGCAGGAATTCACTGGGTGGGTTCTGCAGCCAGCGAGTAGCAATAAATAATCCATCCTGATTCAATTGTCCCAACGATTCCTCAAAAGACTCAACCGTGTAACGGTAATCCTCTGAAAGAGTGTATGCCCCCGAACGGACGGGATGGTAGGCGGAATTTAGAGATAATACAACTATATCAAAAGTTTCTTTTGAACGATTTAAAAAACTACGATCCGATTCGGGAATCGTATTAACCCTGGGATTCTCATATATGTGATTGGCTGCTTCAACAACGGCATTGTTCACTTCGACAGCTGTAATAGAACCTGTACCTGAATTTAGCGCTGTCAATATATCCAGGCCACCGCGAGATCCAAGGATCAGGGTTTCATTATCCGGATGCAAGTAATAAGCAATTGAAGTAGGAAGGTAGGAAAAGACGTCTGAATCGGAGGCTGTGAGTACTATTGGATTTAGATCATCACCATCTACAAACAATCCATCCTGCTCAGGAGGCATCTTCAAATACCGATAGCTTAATCCTGGAAGCGAACGGACCCCATCACTCGATACTAGGTCAACGCGAGAATACGAGTTCCAGCGACTTGATTTGACCTCCGCCCCAGGGTATTGAAGGGCATAGGATAAGCTTTTGTATGGGGAGATTCTTAAATCAAACCAGGTATATGGCGTATTTCCAAAAATCCGGAAGCCCAAATCAATTACTGTAAAAATGAACAAAAGTGAGGCAAGTCCACCCGCAATCAATACAAACCTGTTGGAGCGGCTTTTTGGCTTATCAAAACATTGTTGTAGAGTTGGCAGCAATGATCCGCAGAGACCCATCAGGCAACTCAAGATGACGGTGCCCTCACCGCCAAAAAAGACCGGGGCTGATAACGCTGTTAAACAACCAAATGCCGAACCCGTTAAATTGTAGGAGTAAACGCGCCCGGCATTTTGGGGATTCCTTGCTAACAGCAATCCAACAGCCAAGCCGCCGAAATAGAATGGTGAAGCTAGGATTATATACTGAACGATCAGTATCCATATCTGCATCCTGTCCCAGGCGATACTGAATGAATCGAATGGAACATAATTTGTGAATAAGAAGGAAATGAGGATTGAAATTGAAACCATCAGTGAAAGTGTTGATATTGATTTATGTGGATCCTTAGTAATTAAGAACGGGAATATTGATAATGAAGTACCGCTTGCCCCAAATCCGAGCAAGGCAATACTGACAACCATAAATGCGAAATGATAGAATTGGGTGACTGAATAGATACGGGTGAGGATAATCTCAAATGTCAGCATCGCAGCCGACAACAGAAAAAGACTGATAAAAATGATAATACCGGGATGGTCAGAATGGGTATTTTTCATCTTGCCTACTGGGAACGATAATAAGTGTGAGTATATCCCAAAACATGATGATGGTGAGGTAACACCGGTTATACGATTTGATGAATATCAAACAGAACCAGTTGGTTCGCGAAAACAGAACTATTGTTCTTTAATACAATTTAGCCTGATTTAAAAATTGTTTAACTTTGAAAATATATTGTGGAACTATTCGAATGACAGATTCGCTGTCCAATGACAAGTACTGAATTGACCTCCGAATTGACCCATCTAAATCGACCTCTTGACGATTTATTATGTGTAGGATAGACTAAGTCTAATAATCGAATAATAAGGATAAATGCACATGATTTTTCCCACTTATGGTTTCCGCTTTGGATATTATTATTTTGGCACCAATAAACAGGTGACCATTAGCGGTACTTAAGCTGGCAAAGAAAACAGGAGAGATAAACAGCGCGAGACCGTCGGTCTCGCGTTTTTTGATTAAATTATAGGAGGTGAGTATGCTGGTGCGTGGAATACGAGGAGCAACTGTTGTAAAAGAGGACCAACCAGATCAAATCCTGGCTGCAACGCGCGAGTTACTGGAGATGATCTTGCATGAAAATCCTGACATAGATTCAGCAGATATCTCTAGTGTAATTTTTACTGTGACAGATGATCTGAATTCTGTTTATCCAGCAAAAGCGGCTCGCGAATTGGGTTGGGTCCAGGTCCCTTTACTCTGTGCAAAGGAGATTCCAGTTCCAGGAAGTTTAGAACGGTGTATACGCGTACTATTGCACTGGAATACCAATGTGTCTCAAGCAGCTGTCCGGCATGTGTATCTTAGAGAAGCTCAAATGCTCAGACCCGATTTAGCCAATGATTAGTCAATGATCTATGTAACACACGGTAAGTTAGTTTAAGGAGAGTGACACTATGATGATCATAATGCGTACAGATGCAACAAAAGAACAGGTTTCGCGCGTGGTTGACCGGGTTGAGAATTTTGGGCTCACAGCGCATATCTCTTCTGGAGAGGAGAGAACCGTCATTGGGGCTGTGGGCGAAAGCCGGCCTCTTTTGATGGATCAATTCCTGCATTTACCGGGAGTAGATAGAGTTGTACCAATTTCAAGACCCTTTAAATTAGCATCCCGTGAATTTCGCCCACAGAACTCTAAGTTCAGGTTGGATGGATTTGAGATTGGCGGAAAAGGTATCGTGATGATCGCCGGTCCATGTTCGGTTGAAAACAGAGAACAAATCCTATCTGCGGCAGTAGCGGTAAAAAATGCAGGCGCACATGCTTTGAGAGGCGGTGTATTTAAACCACGGACATCCCCTTATTCATTTCAGGGATTACGTGAAGAGGGTTTAGAATTACTAGAGGAAGCGAGAGCTGCGACTGGGTTGCCTGTTGTAACGGAGGTTATGAGCAAGGAACAAATCCCAATTATGCTTCCTATTGTTGATGTACTGCAAATCGGCGCTCGCAACATGCAAAACTTTGATCTTTTGCATGCAGTAGGTGAAAGCCAACATCCGGTTTTATTAAAGAGGGGTATGATGGCTTCCGTAGATGAATTATTGATGGCAGCAGAGTATGTTCTTTCGCATGGCAATCAAAGAGTGATCCTTTGTGAGCGAGGTATACGAACGTTCGAGAGTTCCACTCGCAACACTACAGATATAAATGCTATCCCAGTACTGAAATCTTTGACCCATTTACCGGTGATCTTGGATCCCAGTCATGGAACAGGTCACTGGGAATATGTAACAGCAGTTGCGCGTGCAGGTATTGCGGCTGGCGCAGATGGACTGATTGTGGAAGTACACCCCAACCCAAGTGAAGCGCTCAGTGATGGCGGACAATCTCTGAAACCCGACAGGTTTGTCAAATTAATGAAGGAAATCGATGCAATCGCTGCAGCGGTAGGGCGGTCAATTGAACCAATGCTATCAGAATAAAACGGATTATTTCTAAATAATGGCTGATTTGATGAAAAAACCTTCAGAAAATGATTTGAATATGAACCTTCTTTCCTCTTCAAGAATTGCAATATTCGGCTTAGGTTTGATGGGTGGGTCGATAGCCAAGGCTTTACAAGGAAAATGTCGAGAAATAGTCGCGATTGATCCAGATGAACCTACAGTTATTTACGCCAGAGAAAATAGAATTGCAGATCATGTCACACAACATCCGGACGAAAAGCTGCAGAGTACAAATCTGATAGTTCTGGCGGCTCCAATCCAACAGATCATCGATTTGATAGGCGAATTACCCGCATTACACAATGGTTCACCTTGTGTAATGGACCTGGGTTCTACGAAGGCAACCATTGTGAAGGCTATGCAACTTCTTCCAACCCGATTTGATCCGATCGGTGGGCACCCAATGTGCGGGAAGGAAAAAGCCTCTATAAAATTCGCTGATCGAGATCTCTTCAGTAAAGCGCCTTTCCCGCTTGTGCCTCTTGAAAGGACAAGCGATGATGCAAAAACTTTAGCAAAACAAATTGTGGAAGCCGTCGGAGCGGTACCTGTTTGGCTTGATGCTGAGACTCATGATAACTGGACCGCAAAAACCAGCCATCTGCCATATTTGATTTCTAACAGCTTAGCTGCGGTTACACCTCTGGATGCAGCCTCAGTAATCGGTCCTGGTTTTCGGAGTTCCGTCCGCCTGGCAGGCAGTCAAATCGAGATGATGATGGATATCCTGGTTTCGAACCGGTCAAATATTCTTAAAGGATTAAGAGATTACAGGAGTAATTTTCTGGAGATTATTGAATATCTTGAAAAGGAAGACTATCAAAGTTTACAGGAACTATTAGTTAAGGGTGAAATTCAATACAATAAAATAATTGCTAATTCTGGATAAGATGCATAAATGTAATGATATTATCCAGATCGTCAATTAGATTAAAAAGTGAAGATACTGACTTGATTTTGAAAATTAGACCGTTTTTATTATGAAATTTAATATGTGTTGTAAGTTAAATATCAAGGTTCGCATGGAGGCTGGGGATGATCGTCGTTAGGCCAGGGAATTCAATAAATGGGGAATTGGGGATGGGTTTCCGGTATACAATACCGGGCGATAAATCAATTTCGCACCGGGCTGCTTTGTTAGGCGCATTGGCGGATGGTGAAAGTGTTTATGAAAATTTCCTAGTATCAGGCGTGACCACGGTGATGTTAAACGCATTATCTGAAACAGGGGTAACGTGGGAATTAGCCGATAAAACTTTGTTTATATCTGGTGTCGGGATAAAAAGTAGGAGGAAAAACATAAAGTTTGAACAAAAGATGGTGCGAATCGAATGTGGGAATTCAGCCACTACCATGCGGCTGCTAGCCGGAGCACTACCTACAATGGGGATTCGCGCTGTTTTGGATGGATCCCCCGGATTGCGAAAGCGTCCGATGACACGCATCGTCAAACCGCTCTCCGAAATGGGGGTATTGATAAAAGACACAAATGGATGTGCTCCTCTTTATATCGAAAAATCCAAACAACCAATCAAGGCTTTCTCTTATGAACTTCCGATTGCCAGCGCGCAGGTTAAATCCTGCCTACTACTGGCTGCATTATCCGCGGATGGTACAACGGAGTTAAGTGAACCTGGCCCATCTCGTGATCACACTGAAAGGATGCTGAAAGGGATGGGGGTTATGGTGGAGAAGGATTTTTATGAAGGCGTTGACCTGAAAGATGGCATACATTGGAAAAGGTACATAACCAGATTAAAACCTGCAGAATTAATGTCATTAAAGCCATTAAAATTAACGATACCCGGAGATATATCTGCAGCATCGTTTTTGATTACTGCAGCTCTGATTTGTAAAGAATCCGAATTGAAAATACAAGGTGTAGGAATAAATCCTACCCGCACAGGACTTTTGGATGTATTAATTGAAATGGGGGCAGATATACGTATTGAAAATGAAAGGATTGCAGGTGGTGAACCGGTTGGTGATATTACTGTGCGATCCTCAAAATTAGAGGGTGTAAAAGTTACCGGTTCCAAGGTCGTGCGCATGATAGACGAATTCCCAATATTAGCGATCGCAGCGGCTTATGCAAAGGGAATCACAGACATATCCGGAGCAAGTGAATTGAGGTATAAAGAAACAGATCGAATTTCATCGTTGTGTCAAGAAATCAGAAAAATTGGGATTGAAGTAGATGAGAAACCGGATGGTTTTACCATTAAAGGCAGCAGGCCTGTAGGGGATACGACCATCAATCCTCATGGTGACCATCGATTGGCAATGGCGTTTACCATTGCAGGTCTGGAAAGCCAAAATCCAATCTACGTTTCAAACCCTGAGATTGTGGATGAATCGTTTCCTGAGTTTTTCGCAATACTTAAGCAATTCGGCGCAGTTATCGAAGTTGAAAATAATAATTGAGTATTAAAAAAATGCGGAAAAAATATTATTCTCTAGGGCTGGTTGGATATCCACTTCAGCACAGCATATCTCCTTTGCTACATACTTGCGCCTTAAAAACCTCAGGTTTAACGGGAGATTACCGGTTGTATCCTGTGGAACCTTTACCAACTGGAAAAGAAAAATTGCGGGCAGTTGTGCAACGATTAATGACTGGTCAAATATCTGGTCTAAATGTTACGATTCCACACAAAACCGCCATCATCAAGGAGATAGATAAATTGTCGTCAGCGGCAAATTTGATTGGAGCTGTAAACACAATTTACCTTAGGAGCGGTCTTGTTTTCGGGGATAACACAGATGCAGGTGGGTTTAAATTAGATCTTGAATGGTTTATAAGCGAATCTGGAAGAAGTGATGACATAAACAATAATATAACTCCAAAACAAGCCCTCGTGCTGGGCGCGGGCGGGGCAGCACGGGCGGTTGTGCATTCACTGGTTCAAAATGGGTGGAAAGTTATCATTGCAGCCCGAAATATAACAAATTCAGAAGCAATTGCGCATAGTATGATTATTAATGGATCGGTAAGTAGTATTTCTTCCATCCGATTGAATATTAAATCTATTTCTTTAATAAAGGATTCGATAAGTCTTATCGTAAATGCAACACCTGTAGGTATGTGGCCGGATGCAAGCAATTGTCCATGGCCGCTTGATTTGGATTTCCCGCCGCATGGGTTGGTATACGATCTGGTATATAAACCGCGCCAGACAAAACTGATTAAACTAGCGCGTGAACAAGGTTTACCAGCAGTTAATGGAATTGGAATGTTAGTCGAGCAGGCTGCGCTTGCATTCGAATTATGGACCGGAATTTCTCCATCCCGGGATGAGATGTATAGGGCAATTAATACGTAATATTGGTAGAAACAGATTTGGAGTTTTTATGTTTAATTCCGCTGAACGGATGAAGAGTTTAACGAGCCATTTTTTTGCTGAACATGGGCGGCGTATCTCCGAAATGCGGAGCAAAGGGATCGACATTATTCGTTTGGATGTTGGTTCTCCTGACATGGCTCCTGATCCATCTATCGTGCAAACATTAATCCGAGGATCACAAAAAGATGAGAACCATGGATACCAACCACATAAAGGCACTCGTGAATTAAGAGAAGCATGGGCAAATCTTTATAAACGCGAATACAACGTTGAATTAGATCCAGAGGTGGATATCCTGCCATTAATCGGATCGAAAGAAGGTATTTTTCATCTTATGCAAGCTTATATTCAACCTGGAGACATCGTGATGGTCCCAGATCCAGCATACTTATCATATGAGCAAGCCGCGCTTTTTGCTGGCGGGGATATAAGAACCTTACCTATTCATCAAGAAAACCAGTTTTTACCTGATCTGAAGAAAATTGATCGTGCATTACTGGGTAAAACGAAAGCCATCTGGTTGAACTATCCCAATAATCCTACAACAGCGCTAGCAACAATGGAATTCTTTAAGGAAGTAATTGAATTTGGACGCGAAAACAATATAATGGTATGTCATGATGCTGCGTACACACAGGTGACATTCGATGGAAAAAATGCTCCCAGCATTTTGGCGGTTGATGGCGCAAAGAATACAGCAGTTGAATTTAATTCTTTATCCAAATCACACAATATGGCTGGCTGGCGGATGGGGGTAATGACAGGAAATCCAGGAGTAATAAAAACCACATTCAAATTAAAATCAAATGTTGACAGCGGACATTTTTTACCAATCATGGATGCTTCAATTGAAGCCATGATGGGAGATCAGGAATGGAGGATAGCCCGTAATGAGGAATATCGTCAGCGGCGTGATATCGTATTGAGTTACCTTAAAAAAATTGGATTATCAGCGCAGACACCTCAAGCAACGATATACATTTGGAGTGAAGTACCTGAGGGATGGAAAAGTGTTGATTTTGTTAATTCAACTCTAGAAAAAACAGGGGTGAGTTTTGCACCAGGAACGATATTTGGAGTCTATGGTGAAGGTTATATTCGAATTGCTCTAGTGCAGCCGCTAAACAGGATCATTACAGCTATGGAACGATTAAAAGAATGGATTGAAAAATGAAATTACGGTTTCTTACCGCAGGTGAGTCTCACGGACCAGCCCTGACAGCAATATTGGACGGAATGCCAGCTGGGTTGGATTTCTCAACGGATTATATAAATCAAGAATTGGCACGCAGGCAGAAAGGTTATGGTGCCGGTCCGCGCATGAAGTTAGAGAACGACACTGCCCGGATAACTGGAGGTGTCTTAGAAGGAAAAACGAGCGGAGCTCCGATTTCCATGACCATTCAAAATCGTGATCATGAAAAATGGCGCGGGGAGGAAATCCCACCTTTTGCAATCCCAAGACCTGGACATGCTGATTTGACGGGGACAGTAAAATACGGTTACAGCGATATGAGACCGGCATTGGAACGCGCTTCTGCACGTGAAACCGCTGCAAGGGTTGCCGTTGGAGCGATATGTAAACAATTCTTAGATCATTTCAATATTATTGTCGGGGGTTACGTAGTATCTATCGCGGAGATAACGGCTCAAATAGACCAAATCGAATTGTTAAAACGCCTGAAATTAGCCGAAAGCAGCCCAGTTAGATGTCCAGACCATGATATATCAAAAGAAATGGAAGAGCGCATTCGGCGTGTGATGGAAGAAAAGGATACACTGGGCGGGATAATTGAAACTATAGCGCTGGGCGTGCCGCCAGGATTAGGATCCTATGTGCAGTGGGATCAACGTCTGGATGCACGTCTTGGCGCAGCGGTATTGACCGTTCAGGCTGTAAAAGGAGTAGAGATCGGGCCGGCTTTCAAAAATTCCCAATTAACTGGAACCAAGGTACAAGATCCGATAGAAATCCGAGATAATTACCTAAGCCGGTCGAGCAACCGTGCTGGAGGCATTGAGGGCGGTATCAGCAATGGACAGCCGATTGTCATTCGGGCAGCCATGAAACCTATCGCTACGACATTATCGTCCCAAAAAACTGTGGATATTCTCGAACGTAAAGAGGTACCCACGCAATATGAGCGGTCTGATTTTTGTCCGGTACCAAGGGCGGTACCAATCCTGGAATCGATGGTAGCTTACATTCTTGCGGATGCATTATTAGATAAATTGGGTGGGGATAATATGAGCGAAATCGCGGTACGGTATAAACAACTTCATAAAAATGAAATCAATGGTTTTAGGTTGGATGGGAAGGCACACATCTTCTGGCCGGAGGGGGATGAAGGGTAATTTATGTCAGGTATCAACAGGTCACAAATATTCATTTATGGTCCTCCTGGATCAGGAAAGAGTACCTTAGGATTTGAACTGGCGCGAAAGTTGAAGCTCAAATTTATCGATTTGGATCGAAGAATCGCGCAAAAGGAAGACAGGACGATCTCGGAAATTTTTTCCGAGGAGGGGGAAAACGGTTTTCGATTACGGGAGAGCGAGGCGTTAACGCACGCAATAGAAGCGGGATATAGCGTCGTATCCTTGGGTGGGGGAGCGCTATTAAATAAGAATAATCTCGCTCTTGTAAATGCCAATGGGATCGTTATTTGCTTGAACGCTCCGATCGATATACTGTTGGAACGGCTCGAAAATGATCAAAGCAAAAGACCTCTGGTCGAAGGCGATAAACGATCAAAATTATCGGAATTAATTAATCAAAGAGGGGATCATTATCGTTCGTTTAAACACCAGCTTGATTCAGCTTTTTTGGAAATTGATGAATTGGTAAAACAAGCTCAAATTATTGCAGGAATTTTCCATGTAACGGGTGGAGGCGCGGATTACCATGTATCTGTATGCCAGGGAGGATTAAAAAATTTAGGTGACTATATGAAAAGTCACTTACTCAATGGACCTATTGCATTAGTGAGTGATGAGAATGTTGCCAGTTTCTATATTAAAGAGGCGGAAAGCTCACTTCAAGGAAGTGGTTATCAAGTTCAAAATATTATTATCCCGCCTGGTGAGCAGTGGAAAACAATCCAATCTATCGAAAATCTTTGGGATAAATTTTTAGAAACCGGTCTGGAAAGGGGGTCGACGGTGATTGCTTTAGGAGGTGGTGTTGTTGGAGACCTGGCCGGATTTGCAGCCGCCACATATAAACGTGGAGTTAGCTGGGTTGTTATCCCAACTTCGCTGCTGGCGATGGTTGACGCAAGTATAGGGGGTAAAACAGGTGCTGATTTACCACAGGGCAAAAACCTGGTGGGTTGCTTCCATCATCCAAGTTTTGTGTTGGTCGATCCTGATACTTTGGCGACATTGCCGGAAGTTGAACTGCGAAGCGGGATGGCGGAAGTGGTAAAACACGGAGTTATTGGGGCGCCTGCATTATTCGAGCGCTGCCGTGAAGGATGGCAGTCAATCGAAAATGATTGGCACGCGATCATCAGTGAGGCGGCGTCGGTGAAAATCAAGGTTATTAATAAAGATCCATATGAACAGGGTGAAAGGGCTATTCTAAATCTTGGTCATACATTCGGGCATGCTGTTGAGACTGCCTCGGAATATTCACTTAAACATGGTGAAGCTGTATCGATTGGTATGGTATCTGCAGCGAAACTTTCAGAATCAATGGGAATAGGTCGAAGCGGTATTGCGATGTCCATTTCAGATACATTGCAAATGTTGAATTTACCCATAGAAATACCTCCCAATCTTAACCGGGAACAATTGATAAGAACAATGAAAGTCGATAAGAAGAGAGCTGCGGGTAAAACAAAAGCTGTACTACCTGTGCGGATTGGGGAAGTCAGGTGGGGCGTTGAAGTAAACGAAAGCGATTTCTTAGACCTGGGAGGTTGAGTATGACCAAAATCCTTGTAATCCATGGGCCGAATTTAAACTTGTTAGGCGAACGAGAACCCGATATTTATGGTGAAATGTCGCTTGATTATCTTAATAATCTTCTTGTGGAATTAGGAAATGAATTGGATATCGAAGTGCGAACTTTCCAGTCAAATCATGAGGGAGGTTTGATCGATGCTGTACAAGATGCCGGCAATTGGGCGCAAGGAGTGGTTATCAACCCAGGAGGATATACTCACACTTCTGTGGCACTGCGAGATGCAGTAGCGGGGATGGAAATTCCGGTGATCGAAGTACACCTGTCGAACGTGGAAGCCAGAGAGGAATTCCGGCACAAGTCGTTTATCGCCCCAGTGTGTGTGGGCAAGATATCGGGTTTCGGTTGGCGTTCTTACAGTCTGGCGCTGCGTGCCTTTAAAGAAATATTTTCAGATAAATAAGGCTTTACAATTGACCGGATGATCCCCAATCTTCCAGTTTTTCCTGGTAATCTGGATCAGAATACCGATCTACAGAAAAGCTGTGGGCATAATCAGGAAGTTTTTTACCGACAATATGGGCAGCCAAGAGATCACCAGCCCCGCAGGCAGCCATAATTCCAAAACCAGATAATGCGCCGATAACATATGCACCTTCAACCGGTAAAGGACCAATGAGTGGACGGTTTTCTCTTGTCTTAGTGTAATACCCACCGTCAACCACCGGTTTGGGTGTTCGATCCAAATAAGCTTTCATTCCCGGAAGCATTTTAATCAATCCACGTAATACAATATCTGGGTATACTGGATTTTCAGGAATAGGAAAATGGGGTTCCATAATGTTTGAACAGTATTCCCATAACATTAAAACCGTTTGACTGCCAGATCCGCCCTCAGGTCTGGTATGAATACCTGGAGGCAATTCACCCAGCATCCAACTATATTCTTTATCTCCAGCTATTTCATCACGTTCTTCATTTGTCCAGGGGAGTCGTTGTGGATCCATCCAGATTAATAATGGCGCATCCCGGCGGATAACTTTCAGATGGTCTCTGAACGAGATTTTGTGATGCAGTTCACTGAAAACTGGCAGTTCAATATTCATCATATTAACTATATACTTGATAAATGGTCCCCCAGCATTGATAAATATCCCGGGTAATATTCGAGTTCCATCAGTGAGATTAAGTTCTGCTACACGATTTCCTGAAACACCAATCTTTTCGATTCGCTCCTGTAAGAACTGTACGCCTTTCGATTTGGCTTTTTCCAATAAATACATCCCTAGTTGTTGTGCGCTCAGCCAACCCGCGCGGCGTACATGCAAAGCAGCCACGATATCTGGGGATAAGAAAGGGTAAGTTTTCTGTATAAGGCCAGGATCAGTGATCAGATCCGTTCCCAATAATTGTCCATTTGTATGAGGTGGTTCAACAGGTTGATATATTTCTATGTCCTTTTCACCCCGGTGAATCCTAAACGGCCCCGCGCCATATCTGGAAATCTTACGTGATTCGGTAATAATCTCTGGTATCTTTTCACGATCTTCGGTCAGATATAAATAACCGCGCTGGTTCAAATGGAATACATTATCGCTCTCAAGCGCTAAATCCTCGATGATATCCAGGCTGCGGTTCATTAGGGATACCATCGCATTGTCAGGGCCAGGCCACCAATTGCGGTAGCATTCTGTCGATTGGTCGCTGGTTAAACTGAGCGGCGGCAATTGGTCAATAAGCAATATATCTTGAAGCCTGTGCTGGACAGCAAGGTGGTAAGCGGTACTAACTCCTGCGATACCTGAACCACAGATTACTATATTTTTTCTTAACTGCAAAATCTTGTTCCCAACTAGTTTCTATAATAATCAAATATTCACGAGATTCGGTTGTGTTCAATCGGTAATTTCAACGTAAATGCGTTTGTTAATTTTGCCCTTGCTTTTATAATCTACAATACTTATCTTGCCGACTTCTGAAGTATTTTTCACATGAGTTCCACCATCTGCCTGGAGGTCCAATCCTACAATCTCAACTACCCGCACCTCGGTGATCCCTTCCGGTAGTAGATTGATCTTGGTGCGGATGAGATCCGGAATTTCGAATGCCTCCGATCTGGGCATTATTCTAGTGGTAACCGACCGCGCTTTGACAACTTCCATGTTTACAGCATTTTCGATTTCTTCAACCAACTCTCTACGCATGGTTTCAAATTCAAAATCCATTCGCCCCTTTAATGGCTGCATATCCCCACCGGTGACAGAAGCTTTATAATCCCTGAAGATAACCCCGCACAATATATGCATGGCTGTGTGCGTCCGCATTAATTTATAACGGTTTTCCCAATCGATCTGTCCGGTAACTAACGAGCCAATGGTCGGAATTTCCTCGATATGTTCGAGAATGTGAGCGATTTCCCGACCATTTCTTTTGGCTCTTTTTACTTGGTAACTGTGATTCTCGAACATAATTGAGCCACTGTCAGCCGGCTGCCCTCCACCTCCAGGGTAAAAAGCAGTTTGGTCCAGTGTAATTGATTGATTTAATTCATCAATCGAAGTCACTTTGGCTTCAAACTTCTGGATATAACTATCTGTCTGGTATAAAGCAAAAGTCATGAGTTATCCTTATGTTTCTGAAATTATTAAAATCATTACAAGTAGCTGCAAGTGATTTTCACTGAAAACAAACTAAATTCGTATTTGCAGGTATTGTCTGGTTTAGGTTAATCATTTGTCAGGTGAGTATATTTCAACCCACTTCCGGTTTGAAATAGGATGACAATTTCATCTGGTTTGATCCAACCATCGGAATGGAGTTGTTTAAGTGCAGCTAGTGTAGCCGCGCCCTCAGGACAGGCATAAATCCCGGTTGTCTGGCTGAATTCAAACATGCAGGAGCGGATATCCATGTCATCAACAGCTATTGCGATGCCATTGCTTTCGTATAGCGCGTTTAAAATCAAAAAATCTCCAACAGCCGAAGGGACACATAATCCTTCAGCAATCGTGAATGGGTCCTGCCAGAAATCTGCAAATTTTGACTTATCTAAAAAAGCTTTGACGATTGGAGCACAGCCCTGTGACTGGACAACCACCATCCGCGGTCGTTTACTTCCAATCCAGCCAAGAGTCTCCATTTCATCGAAAGCTTTCCACATTCCTACCAGTCCTGTCCCACCGCCTGTAGGGTAAATTATCACGTCTGGAAGAGTCCACTCCATCTGTTCAGCGATTTCGTACCCCATCGTCTTCTTGCCTTCAAGGCGGTATGGTTCTTTAAGGGTTGAGACATCAAAGCAGTTGTGTGCTTGAGAGAATTCAGCCGATTTTTTACCCGCATTACTGATACGTCCTTCTACAAGTATTACCTCAGCGCCCAATATTTGACATTCTTTGATAAAAGTGCGAGGCACATCCTTTGGCATGAACACATGAGCGGGAATTCCAGCCATAGCTGCATAGGCGCTCATCGCACCAGCAGCATTGCCGGCTGAGGGAATGGATAAGGCTTTAACACCAAGTTCCAAGGCACGCGAAACAGCCATCGTCAACCCCCGAGCTTTAAATGAACCAGTTGGATTCTGGCTTTCGTCTTTGATGAATAAATATGGAAAGCCCACTTTTCTACCGAGAGATTCTGCATGGATTAATGGTGTAAAACCTTCACCCATGCATAATTTATTTTGAATATCTTGAACCGGAAGCAGTTCATGGTAGCGCCACAAGTCTGGCTTGCGACTGGCAATTACGTTTGGAGTAATCGTCTTGCGAACCATTTCAAGATCATAACGAGCGAGTAAAGGTTTACTGCAGTCCGAACATAAATTGTGTAATTTTCCTGGTTCGTAAACCTTTCCACAAAATGAACATTCCAAATGGATCAGATAACTGATAGGTTTTTCGATGAGATTATCCTTTAGTTCAAATCTGATTTGCGTTTGATCCTTCGATCAGACTTCTTATTGAAGTGTACTGAATCCTGAAAGTTCAATAATGCGTTGGAATATTGTAACTTCAAATATATCAAGCGTGAATAAAATTCAAGATGCCTGGGGTTGGAAATCATTTGAACCTGGTTGGGAAAGATCCAAAAATTATGTCGGCAAACATTGAGTAAGTTTACCTAAAAGTGAATTCACATCTTCCAAATATTTATGTTTTGATTGGTTTATCAAGTGCGGGAATTTTCTTGGAAACATCAGGTAGACAGAAGAAATGGTCCCCTATCCATATCATTAATTAATTTCAAAATGCTGATTACCGATGGTATCATCAGGAAGGTTAGATTTGCCAAGCTAATACAGGATAAAACTACAAAAATTTCCCAAAAAGGGGTATAAATCAGTGAAGGATATCGTTTTTTATTATCCGCAAGGCCACGAAGCACATTTCGAAGAAGGACATCCTGAACGACCAGAAAGAATTGAAGTTATCCGAAATGCACTTGTAGAAGCGGGGTGGTGGGAGAAATTTCCGCACCTGGAGCCAATAGCAATTCCTGAAGATTTGTTAATGAGTATTCATTCACCACCGTATCTGGAGATCCTGCAAGAGGCTTGTCAAAAAGGCGTCCATCTAGATATGGACACATATACGACAACCTCATCCTGGGAGTTAGCTCACAGTACTGCAGGTGGTGCATTAGCCATCGCGGAAGCAGTATGGAGAAAGGCTAGCAAATCCGGATTAGCCCTTACAAGACCCCCTGGTCATCATGCCACCCGGGATCGAGGCATGGGATTTTGCTTATTAAACAACATCGCTTTGGCTGCTGAGTATCTACTCACAAATAAATCGGATGATTTCACAAACGCCGACCGGGTGGCGATCATAGATATCGATCTACACCATGGAAATGGGACCCAAGATATATTCTGGGATCGAGACGATGTGGTTTACATTTCTACTCACCAATCTCCACTTTACCCAGGGACAGGTGGGCTAAAAGAGATAGGAGCTGGGAATGGAAAAGGGTACACGGTTAATTTCCCACTACCGCCTGGAACAGGTGATACAGGCTTTAGAGTGGTTATGGAAGAATTTATCTTACCTATGTTAGATCAATTTAAACCTGATATGCTTTTAATCAGCATTGGTTTCGATCCCCATTGGCGCGATCCCCTTGGTCACTTATCATTGACTGCAGCTGGTTATGGGGAATTAATTCGTAGTATGGCAGTATGGTCAGAGCTCAATTGCAGCAATCGAATGGCATTGTTTTTGGAAGGCGGATATGATCTGGATGCGGGCGCTGCATGTTTACAAGCCACAGTAGCTGCTTTACTTGGTCTTGAATGGACGGATTATTTAGGGTCACCGCCAAGACCCGAGGGAAATTCATGGCGGACAATCCTGCGCGAGGCTCACCGTATTTGGAAAATTTAATTAGTATGAGTGATAAACCTTGTTGTCTCTTATAAGTCATCTCGGTGTCTACATAGATGTGTTCTGGTATTTCCTTTTACTGATTACGGCAGCTGCTGGAGCTTTCACTATTTTGGGTTTTTTTGCCAAATTATGGTGGCTGTTGGATATTCTTGATCACTTTCGAGTGCAGTATCTATTCATACTGGCTGTCAGTGGAATTATTCTATTATTGGGTGGTAAATCTATTGAGGCGCTGGTATCTTTCATAATGGCTGTAATTAATTTAGCAACAATTGTTCCTCTTTATATCCCGCCAGAGGGAAGACCCAATAAACACGTGCAGATTTATAAATTATTGATAGTCAACGTATTGTGCCAAAATAAACAAATTGCACAGGTGGGGGAGTTAGTAATATCGGAGTCACCTGATATAATCCTGCTCCTGGAACCGGATGAATATTGGCTGTGTGAATTGAAGAAATACTTAATTGAATATTCTTATACATGCACTCAGCCTCGAGAAGACAATTATGGGATTGCATTCTTAAGTCGGATTCCGGTTGAAAGAATGGAAATATATTGTTTCGGGGAATTACAAATTCCTTCGATCGAAGCCTTAATAAAATTTCCGGACACTTCCTTATCATTAATTGGCACACACCTGACACCACCGAAAGGCAGTCTAAACACCCATTTCCGGACTAAGCAGCTGCATGATTTATCATACTATGTAAGGAATACTGAAAATGCAGTTATGATTTGCGGAGATTTTAATCTGACCCCCTGGTCGGTTTATTTTCGGCATTTCACCAAGGAGACCGGATTGTCCGATAGTACTAAAGGATTTGGATTACAGCCAACCTGGCCTATCTGCTTTGCTCCTATCAGAATACCAATCGACCACTGCCTTGTGTCACCAGGGATAAAAATCGTTAGCCGTAAGACAGGTTCAAGAATTGGCTCAGACCACCTTCCAGTCGTTATCGATTTTTCGGTTTGAAGGAATTGAAGATTTTACGAACGAATAGAAAATAATCCATATAAAACCAATTAATATAAAATATTATTATCGCTTTACAAGGAGTAGTAGAAGAATGGGAACCATTACATTGAGATGGATTGAAGAAAAGTTGATGATGGCCAGCGATTCAAACGGCCATTCGGTAGTGATCGGGCGTTCACCTGAGCAGCAATTTGAGTGGGAAGGCGTAAAACCATCAGATTTACTGCTGATGTCGGTTGCATCGTGTTCCGCATATGATGTTGTTGAAATTCTTGGGAAACAACGTGAACCGCTCCAAAACCTTAAAGTGATTTGTCATGGAGATCAAAAACCTGATCCTCCATATACTTTTACTAAGATTCACATTCAATATTTTGTAACTGGACAGGTTAATTCGGAAAAATTGGAAAAGGCGATCCGTTTGTCCGAGGATAAATATTGTTCAGTTATCAGTACGCTGAGACCAGGCGTAACAATAACAAGTGAATTTGAAATTATTATATAGAAATTAAGGAGAATTGAATGAAAACTGCTGCTATCAAGATAACGGATGAAGAATATAAAAACCGGGTAGAAATTATTAAGAATCATCTAAATTCATCGGGTTCATCGGGAGTCATTCTTTTTGATAATTACTATATATTGTATTGCTGCGGGTTTTCATTTATTCCAACTGAACGTCCAATTGCTTTTGTAATGAACGCTAAGGGGGAAAAAGGTTTATTCGTACCTCGTTTGGAATTGGAACATGCCCAGTCTTACGCAATTGTCGACCGTGTCGATTTTTACAATGAATATCCATCCAAAAACCATCCAATGCACACCTTGAAAAATATGATGGATGATATGGGTATTCAAAATTTTCATTCCGATCATGATGGTTATCCATGGATATTTGGATACCAGGGACCGAAATTGAGTGAATTAACAGGTCATCAGCCCATTCAAATAGCTGGTTTTTTCGAAGAGCAGATGATGATCAAAAGCCCAGCGGAAATCGCATTGGTATCTGAGAGTGTTAAATGGGGGAATCTTGCCCACATGCTGCTGCAGCGTTATACCCAACCAGGATTAACTGAAACCGAGGTCAGCTTGAGAGCTAGTTCGGAAGCGACACTCTTTATGCAAGACGCGATCGGTCCCATTTATCGTTCGCAAAGCGCGTTTATCGATGGTGCACAGGCTGATTACCGGGGACAAATTGGTAGAAATGCGGCGATTCCACATGCACTCGCAGGGAACATTACATTCCAGGAGGGAGATGTACTGGTTACTGGGGCCAATGCTCCAGTTTGGGGTTATAACTCGGAGTTAGAACGAACAATGATTATTGGACCAGCTAGTGATGACCAGAAACGAATGTTTGACCATATGCTCGCGTTACAGGATGTTGCGCTAGCAGCCATCCTCCCAGGTGTGCCTTGTTCGGAAGTTGATCTTAAAGTTCGAAAATATTATGAAGACAATAATTTATTACCCTATTGGAAACACCATGTTGGTCACGCAATCGGGTTGCGCTACCATGAAGGTCCGTTTTTAGATTTTGGAGATAATACTGAGATTAAACCTGGGATGATATTCACAGTTGAGCCGGGTTTATATGCGTCAGAACTGGGTGGATTCCGGCACTCGGATACAGTGCTGGTTACGGATGAAGGGATAGATTTGTTGACTTACTACCCGCGTGATCTTAGCAGTCTGACGATTCGCTTGTAGATCGAATTTTTTGGGTCTGAAGGTAATGGGAAATCAATTCATAACATCGCGCTTTGTGAAAGCGTTTGATTTAACAAACCAGCTTCACGCGAAACAGTATAGGAAAGACTCAAATGTGCCATATGTTTCACATTTATTAGCTGTTGCAGCACTGGTATTAGAAGACGGAGGGGATGAAGATCAGGCAATCGCTGCATTATTACATGATGCAGTAGAGGACCAGGGCGGATTTGAAACATTAGACATCATTGAAAAACAATTTGGTGAAAGGGTGGCTCGAATTGTCAAAGGTTGCAGCGATTCTTTCATTACTCCTAAGCCTTCCTGGATTGACCGTAAACAAAAATATTTAACCCATTTACAGGATGCGGATCAGGATATCCTGCGTGTGTCGCTTGCGGACAAACTCCACAACGCACGCTCAATACTTTCAGATTTACGTACTCAAGGAGATTTGGTTTGGGAGCGATTTAACGGAGGGAAGGACGGAACACTCTGGTATTATCAATCGCTCTTGGTAATCTTTCGAGATCGGTCAATCTCTCCGCTGGTGAAAGAATTGGCAAGCGTTATTCTTCGAATTGAAGAAATTAGTGGAAATCCCTAAATTATTCTAAATCTACAATGTATAATCTAAATCTCACAATAGTATTTTTTATAAGTACTTATTGGAGTTTATTGTCGGAGCGGAATTGCTCGTGATATAATTGTCAATCTGTAAACTGGGAAATAATCATAAATATGGGTGTCGAATCAAAACTGCCAGTAGGAACTGAGCCAACTACACAAATAACTTCATATAATGGGACTGTTGAAGGGAAAATACCTCCCGAATCTCAGGAATTGACCTCTGAACAAAAGAGGTTTGTAATCGTAGGTATAGTCCTTGTTGTTTTACTGATTGTATTAATCGTAGCCAGTCTCTATTACTTGATGCAGCCGAGCACTGATACTGCCCGGATTAGAGACATATTTATAATTTTCTTGGCAATTGAATCTTTGCTGATTGGCTTAACATTGGTTGTATTAATGATCCAACTGGCAAAATTATTAAACCTTCTTCAAAATGAGATCAGGCCGATTGTTGAATCTACGAACGAAACTGTGAGTAATTTACGCGGGACAACCACATTCTTGAGTGATAACCTTGTAGAACCGGTGATGAAGGCGAATGAGTACGCGGCTGGATTTCGCCAGTTTATATCGGTTCTTGGATTAGCTAGAAAACCATCAAAAAAGAAATAATACAAATTTGGAAGGAGAGAAGGATATGGATGAGAGTAATGACGGATTTGGTGCGTTCTTATCAGGTTTTCTCATGGGCGCATTAGTTGGTGGGGCTGTTGCTTTGTTACTTGCACCTCAGGCTGGTGAAGATACCAGGATGCTTATAAAGGATAAGAGCATCGAAATTAAGGACAGAACATCTGAGAAGGCTGGTGAATATGCACAGAAGACGAAAGAATCTGCAGCCAGCTTGCAGCATCGAGGGCAAGTTGTATTAGAAGAGCAGAAAGCCCGCCTGAGTAAAAAAGATACCGAAGCAGATTTTTCTGAAGCGATCGAATTATCTGAAGAAGAGGTTGTAGAAGAAACACCCGAACCTGAGGATACAACTGAGGCATAAGACAATCTTCCTGATGGTTTTCTTAAATGGAAGAACAAATGATTTCAAAAATCGATCGAAATAAAATATTTTGCCGGGCAACTATTCAAACCTGCAATATGTGAAGTAGTGAGTAATTGACTTCATAGATTGCAGGTTATATTTATAATTCCTTTGTAATATACGTGAGAACTTGAACAGTAGAATCCAACAAATCTCCAGCCAAAATTGACGCCGGATTACCTAAATGCTTTTCTGCGAATATTCCTGCCTGTGCATGAATCCAGGCTCCTGCGACGGCTGAGTTATATGGATCCATTCCCTGAGATAACAATCCAACAATAATGCCAGCTAATACATCACCAGTACCGGCTCTGGCTAATGCTGGTGATGCGAATGGAATAACCGCTGCTCGGTTATCAGGGGAAGCGACTACTGTAAATGCGCCTTTAAGTACAACGATTTGATCCCATTTCTCGCTGAATTTGCGCGCGATCGTTAACCTGTCGGATTGAATTTCCTTAATATTTAAACCGGTAAGAATAGACATTTCACCTGGATGGGGAGTAAGCACCGATTTTGATGGTATCAATTTCCACCATTCAGGCATTTCTGTTAATAGCTTTAATCCATCTGCATCGATAACCAATGGAGGGAACCTTCTTTTTACGGTATTTGAGGATTCAATCCGTTCAATTACATTTTTTGCAGAGAATAAACCCGATATAAATTGGGCTGTAATAGTTTCTAAACCAAACCCAGGGCCAATCAATAAAGCTGTAGGTTTATCAAGGTTTTTCTGAATGCTTTCGCTCGCATCTGCTGAGATTGCCCCATCCTTTTCGGGCAAAGGTAACCATGTCGCTTCAGGAAATTGACCCGCTAATGCTGTTTGTATAGTAGAAGGTACTGCTAATGTGACTAATCCTGATCCAATCCTGTAAGCAGCTTGACCAGCTAGTAATGCTGCGCCTGTGTAATTAATTGAACCAGCAATTATTAAAGACGTACCAAATGTTCCTTTGTGTGCATCAAGCGGCCGGTCAGGTAATACACCTTTTACCCATTTCCTATCCGGAACAAAACAATTTATTGAATTCCACGCATCCAGATCTTTCCCTTCTCCAGGTAGACCAATCCCGACCAATTTTAAGTCGCCTAATAATTTATACGCTGGAAATTTCAGAAGACCCTGTTTAATGGCTGCCATGGTTATGGTTAAATCTGCAGGTATACATTCAGCAGCAGCCTCACCATTGTCACAATCTACTCCTGATGGACAATCTACCGCAATGACAATTGGTTTGTTATCCAAACTGGAGATTGTTTCGTTGATGTAGATAAAAACATTTGACAGTTCAGTTTTTAGTGGAAGTTTGATGCCAGTTCCCAAAACGCCGTCTAATAGAACCGAATTACATTCGATTAATTCACCTAACATTTCCAGGTTTTTGTCGTTTTGAATATCAAAAACTTTTCCGCCCGCGTCTTTGAAACGACAAGTTAAAGTATCTTTATGTGAGCGTGGTCGAATGATGTACGCAGCAGTATCCCAACCCGCTTGAATCAAATAGTAAAGGGCTACCAATGTGTCACCGCCATTATTCCCTGAGCCGACGAGTCCCAATACGCTTCGATCCTTTAATTGGGAATACTCATCTAAGATTACATCTGCAAGACTTTTACCAGCATTTTCCATCATCAAATCATAAGATAATCCAATCGAATTGGCTTCTCGTTCGATAGCGATCATTTCAGCGACTGAAACGTATTTCATAATAATCTCCTTAATTGTCAAGTTTACCTCATAATACAACTTCAAGAATTCGGTAAAGGATGGGCACGAATTTGCGAAATCAGGACAGCAAAATAAAGGAAATGAATTTTAATGGCATATATTGTGCATAGTACTTACTATTGATTAAATAATAAAGTAGTTGCCCAGGAGATTGATAATGTCAACATATAAAATTCTTTCATTGGATGGTGGCGGTATTCGGGGTTTGATCACTTCGATCACGCTGGAGCGTTTGGAAGAACGCAACCCGGGATTTTTATCACAGGTTGACCTGATTGCAGGTACATCCACTGGAGGATTGTTGGCATTAGGATTGGCATCTGGATTAAGTCCCTCCCAGGCAAGGAGTATTTATGAAGAAAAAGGCCATATCGTTTTTAAAGACACTTTTGTTGGAAATATACTTGACGCTGGGAATTTTATAGGTGCAAAATATCCGGTTAGTCCATTAAGAGACGAATTGATCCTCCAATTTGGAGAGAAACGTTTAAGTGATTTATCCAAGAAGGTGCTTATATCTTCATTCGACCTCGATAACAACCCACAAGATCCAGATATTACCAGAAACTGGAAGGCAAAATTTTTCCATAATTATCCAGGCGCGGATTCGGATGGAGACCAGAGTGTCGTCGATGTAGCGATAAGAACCGCGAACGCTCCTTCCTACTTCCCAATATATCAGGGATATATTGATGGGGGAGTGGTCGCCAATAATCCCAGTATGTGTGCATTAGCACAGGCGATTCATTCTTCTACTGGCGGCCAGGATTTGCAGGATATTGTATTATTATCCCTTGGCACCGGTCACAATCCGCACTACTTGCCCATTCAACATGGTGATTGGGGAGTACTGCATTGGGCAACTAAAATCATCACACTTGTGATGGAAGGCAGCGCGGGTCTTGCTGATTATCAATGCAAACAGCTGCTAGGGCAACGCTACCTGCGGCTGAATCCGATACTACCTTACCCGATTTCCATGGACCAAGTAGATGAAATACCGAAAATGGTCGAAGTTGCCGACGGTATAAATTTGGATGAGACTGAAACCTGGATTAGAGAATATTACTTATATTGATCCATTCAGGTAAAGATTCAACCAACTTTCTCAAAATCAGGTGGGTATTTTTCTCAAAAATCAAAAAGTCATTATATGCTTCGCCCCCAGATTTTCCTACCAAATCCGATACGCCACGCAGAATTAATGTGCGTATTCCATTCTTCTCAGCAATATAGGCAATTGCACCTGATTCCCAATCACCTGCAATTGCCCCAAATTGTGCTTTTAATTCAGGTACCTGTTCAATAATTAAATCCCTATCGCCAGATACTAATATTGATTTTTTTACAGTTATTGGATAGTGGGGATCCAACCAGGAAAGATCAATTACAGTTGTGTAATGGGCAATATGATCCTCAGATTTGTACATTTGCTCGATAATATCGTAGACAATGGTTTTTTCTGCCAGGATGATCGTTCCGCGCTCAATCTCCCCTTCAAACCCACCACAAGTACCAAAATTTACCAGTAATTCAGGCTGCCAAATATCAATTATATATTGTGTTGAAGCAGCAGCCGAAATTTTACCCCATCCACCATGAAAATAAATCACTTCAAGTTGTTGGGGTTGAATTGAATCGTTTTTCATCTGGATTGGGGTTTCAAACCAATGACCAAATGGAGATGATTTCATCTTGACGTTTGGGTAAAGTTTGCTAATGGTATTCCATTCCACGTTAGCAGAGATGAGGACAACAACTTTGATGCGATCTTTATTTATTTGATTTTTCATTTTATTTCCGATTTGACATATTGAGATTTCTTATATCTAATTGAATATTGTTTTGGAAATTCCTTGATTCGCGGTAAAGTTTGTTTTAAAATTACAGCCTATCATAATCGAGAAAATTGGGAGGTACGAAATGCAAAGCCTTCATTACCAAAAAGAATTCCTTTCTCCTGTCTGGTCCCGCTCGAACTCAATCATCGCTGACCATGGAAAAGGTGCGTATATATATGACCAGAATGGTGTTGAATATCTCGATTTTACCAGCGGCATTGGGGTCACAAATACCGGTCATTGCCACCCGCGTGTTGTTGAAGCGGTAAGGGAACAAGCATTATCTCTGCTGCATGGACAGGTTAATATAATTCTTCATAAACCTTTATTGGCATTGATTCAAGAACTAAGGGAAATAGTTCCACCTGATATGGATTGTTTTTTCTTTAGTAATTCAGGCGCGGAAGCAGTTGAGGGAGCATTAAAACTTGCCCGTCACGCGACTGGTAAACCGAATATCATTGTGTTTCAAGGGAGTTTTCACGGTCGAACGGTAGGTACCATGTCATTGACATCCTCAAAAACGATTTACAGGACAGGATATCAACCGCTGATGGCAGGTGTTTTTGTAGCGCCATATCCGTATGCTTATCGCTATAGTTGGGATGAAGAACAAACAAGTCATTGGTGTCTGGAAGAACTGGAACATTTACTGATCACGCAAACGGCACCGGGGGAGACCGCAGCGGTGTTAGTTGAACCAATACTGGGAGAAGGGGGTTATATTGTACCTCCCGCAGGATTTTTGGAAGGCGTACGAAGGGTTTGCGATGAAAATCAAATGCTATTAATCGTGGATGAAATTCAATCCGGATTTGGAAGGACTGGTCGTTGGTTTGCTTACGAACATTTTGATATTCACCCAGATATTATAACGATTGCTAAAGGCTTGGCTTCCGGTCTTCCAATTTCAGGTGTAATAAGCCGGGAGGAATTAATGCAGAAGTGGATCGCCGGTTCGCATGGCGGTACTTATGGCGGAAATGCAATAGCTGCAGCTGCTGCTTTTGCTACGATCCAGATAATTCGAGATGAAGGATTGCTTGAAAATTCAACCAAACGTGGGGAACAGTTATTGTCAGGTTTGCGATCGCTGCAGGATCGTTTTCCTTGTATTGGTGATGTACGGGGTAAGGGGTTGATGGTAGGTTGTGAATTTCGTGATCGTCACCGGAAGCCCGATAAAGCAATGGCAAAATCGATTATTCAGGCGTGCTTTGAACATCGAATGTTGCTTTTAACATGTGGGCCGTGGGACAACACCATTCGCTTTATCCCACCGTTAATTTGTACTGAAGCGCAGATTGCTGAAAGCCTCGAAATTTTTGAAGCTGTATTAGAAGAGGTTATATGAAAGTGCTCTATTCAAATAGGTACACAAATAAATTGAGTGATTTTGGGAGCAAGGAATTTATTTTCTAATCTTCAGTCAACATTTGCGGGAACCACCGGGCGAGCAAATCAAACGCCGGTTTTCCATGAATTGAGGGTGAGGCATCTTGAAGCGCTGCTGGTGGATAAAAACCGCTAGAGATAAATCCATTTATCCATTCTCGATCGTTGATGGCGACCAGAGCGCTTTCATAAATGGAAGATTGGGTTTGCATATCAGGAGAAGACGAAACTGAAAGGGTTATAACAATACTTTTTCCGGTCTCCTCGTATATCGATTTTACGTTAATCTCCAGCCAATTTTTTAGCTCAACTTCCATTTCCTTCAAATCACTCGATGACAATGGTTCGATATTATCTGGAACTCCTATTTCCAAATAGATTTGGTCGAACTCGTCTATAAATGGTGGTAAGGTAGCCAAATTGGAACCTGGATGCGCCCAAAGCAATTCACCTTCGTATCGCTTCCTAATTTCTGCAATCATCTCCCGCCACCTGTTCTCAGCATCCGCTGGTACACCAGAAAATGACCCATCTGTCAGAGTCGCTTCAGGAAGTGCAGGAAGTACCCAATCACCTCCGACAATCAATGCATCGGCATCCGCTTTCTGGGCTAAATCAGCGTGGTGCAATAAAAACTCGTTGTATTGATTAAACCAGACAAGCCACCAACTGTAATCGCGCGCTGCGCTCTGCCACCACCCATCACTTTCGATTTGGAATTTTGGTTTTGGGTAATGGGCAATTCCAAGTCCAATTTCACTGCCTATGGCAGTTGCATCAAGTATGTCGAACCATAAAGCATCCTGACCTGTGGATGGTTCAAATACGGGAGGATTATTCCCTGGGTCCTTGTATCCATAGGTCCAGGAAGGTGAGATGATCACCCAATTCGAACCCATTTCGTTTATCTTGTTAAATGCATCTGGCAGTTGACTTAACCAGGATGGATGGTACTCGCCCATAAATTCTACACCGGCCCAAAATCCTTCAAGCCGAGCGGCTATGGTCGCTGATGTTTCGCTGGTTGAAACAATAGAGGGGTTATAGTCAACCCATGAAGTAATCTGGTCATCAAACGTTTGGGGTTGGTTTTTCAACTGAATCATCCGACCCTCATGGTTTATTCCTGGGGTAGCTGCATCATCCGCTTTCCCACACTGCCCGTTTCGGCAATATCTATAACTGAACTCCCCAGGTAAATTTATGGGGTTATACAGCACGTATGCCCAACGATCCACTCCTAGTTCCCACATGGGTATGGGTTCAGTCCAACCAAACATTGGGCGGAATTGTATTGAAACAAAATCACCATCAGGAGTAGTATTTGGGGAAATCGCATCAAAAATGAGTGCTGATTCTAATCCCGAGTACCATGTTTCGACAACATCATTTATTTGAATATCGCTTTCAGGAATGATAAGTTGACGGACAATAAAATCCCCATCTGGGTTTACCCGTTCAGCGTTCCAGAAACCATCTCCAAGCGAATATTTATAGCGTAAATCCGTACCAACAGGGAGACTCAAAGTGAGCTTATAATTACCATCTTCTCCCGGTTCAAGCGTTGGCATTTTTGCGGCTATTGTATTGATACCTCCAGAAAAATCTGCGAAAGTATTGCCTAATTGGTACAGATTTCCAGCGAGACGCAATGGAACTACTGGCGGCGTTTCTGCTGGAACGTTTACCACAAATGTTACGTCAACATAATCAGTTTGGGAGAGTTCTAAAGGTGCGGGTGTCGATGAATCTGGAGCGATTTTGGCGCCTTGTTGAAATGGTTTGTATGAACCATCCAATGCATATGCGACCAAGTTATGGGTTCCTGGTGTTAAACCCTCAATTACAAATGATCCATTGGAATTGGAGATGGTTTGTGCTCCACCGATCGAAATCAACAGGTTTGGTATTGGCTCTGATGTATCAGCATCTAATGCTTCTCCCATAATCCGACCAGTGAGCCCGTAATATTCTGTATCGGACCACCTGCTAACAGAATCCTCGACCTTCCCGCTGCCAGTTACATGTAAAAGTCTATATCGAACTGGAGTACCATCCGTAAAATGCTCCGAAACTTGTGCCGAACCAGCCTGTCTCTCATACCTGTATTTTACAATTGAACCGACCTCATACGGAAGATTAGCTGACAAAATCCTTTTTGATTCTCCTGAACCATTTCCGGATAAGGGTGATACATCTTCCATCGGGAAATAATCAGCATTTAAGGCTAGACCGGTTACTTCATCAAGAATGCTTAGATAAATTGCATCATCATTCGGTGTACCATCTGGGACCTGGACTTGAAATGTTACAAGAGTTCCATTTTCGATAGGAGCTGGAGATATTTCGGGCAACTGATTATTTATTCCTATTAAATTATTGACATAAGACGAAAATTCACCAGCCCTGCCGGAAAATTGGATTCTCAAATCTACAGCATGTTCTTCAATTGTTGAAATGTCCATCGATATTAAGGGATCCAAGGTTTCCACTTGACATCCGGATATAACCAGTGCCAGAACAATTATGAACAAACCAAAATCAAACCATTTCTTGTTGGACAACATTATTTTTCCCATTTGGCTTATATATTTTTTGAAAGGAAAAAGGTGTATTTAGGATCTATACAATTCAGATTAAATAATAGAATATAAACCTATATCTGCACCGGATATTTGATGCAAGAATTGTTCCCATGAAAATCTTGGATATCTTAATTTGTATTTGAATTTGGAAAGAGTTGTGATGTTTTTTGTTCAGCGTTTCATGGCGGAAAATTAAGAAATTTCCGGAATGTACTTTGATTTAATTTTATAAGTGATGAAATTAAATATGACAAAGCTCCATTTAGCAAAGCGCCTGGTCGAATTGTAGATATGGAGGGTATTAAATTTACGATTTTGGAATGAAATATACGTCAGTAGGTTTTAGTTTGCTATTGCGAAGGAACATTGGTGCAACCTGCATCCCAATCCAATTTATGGAAGCATCTTCTGGATCTAATCCCATCAGTCGAGTGAGGAGTAATGTATCGACACCATCAAATTCAATCAACGCGAGAATGAATGGTGTATCTGGCAGGAATTCCTCCGAACCAAAATAGCATACAGTGAAAGCATGAACTTGCGCCCTCCGATTGGTTATATCTATCCAGTTTGTTTCTTTACCTGAAAACATATCATTTCCACGTGGAGTAGCATATGTATATTTTGATTCAGGTTCAGTATTGGCAAGCAGTACTTTATTCGTCAGAGCTGCAAACCAGGGACTATCTTGACCGTAAGAATGTAGATAAGTGATTTTATATTCCTGTTCAATTTGTATCGGAGCAAGAAGCTTTAGGAATTCAAGAGATTCTTGGTTGATCTCCTTAGGAAATGGTATTCCATGGATTATATATCCGCCCAATGATTCATCGTGTCTATTTGAAAATTTTGCCATATCAACCTTTGATATTTATTCTTTTTCTAAAATTGTAACTGTTACATATGTACCAGTTCCTGCGTGACTATGGATAGCACATTTTCCAGCGTTTTCAATCTGCAGTTCAGCGTTTCCAAAATTAACACCTATTCTTCCCTGCAATTGCCACAATGAAAAAACAGCTTGCATTAAACCCGTTGCGCCAACCGGATGCCCACAAGCGATTAAACCACCTGAAGGATTCACAGGACATTCAGGAGAATGAGCAAGATCTAAACCATATTCAAGACCTGGTAAAAAAGCTTTACCTGAAACTGCAAACGGTCCGCCTTCCCCATATCGGCACAAACCAAGATCTTCGTATGTTTGGATTTCACTAGATGTGTACGCATCGTGTAATTCAATAAAATCAAGTTCTTTCAAGGGATCAACAATACCAGCCATTCGATATGCCATAATACCAGCAGTTCTGCCTGCTCTGAAAGAATGTACACCGGGATATGTAAAACCATTTTCCCACAATTGTTTGTAATATTTGACAGTATCCTGGGAATCTATTTCTTTATCCGTTGCATAATTTTGGATAAAGTGATCGTAGTCATGATGGGGACGGTCTGACATACGCATAGCATCAGTTCCACGGCCGATTCCAGTGATTTTAACCAAAGGCGGGTTTATTTCCGCACGCGCCTTTGCTAGTTTTTCTAACCCTTTCTCAGAAACGAGAATTGCCGCTGCAGCTCCATCTGACATTACACAAATATCGAGCCTTGTTAAAGGCCAGGCGACCATAGGAGAACTGCGAACGTCCTTTATCGTATAACGATCGCGCTTCTGTGCATACGGATTGTATAGTGCATTTATATGATTTTTTACGCTCACTGCGGCCATTTGTTCGACAGTCGTCCCGAATTCCTTCATGTGCCGGGTGACCATCATTGCGTAATAACCCGAATAAAAGCCTCCAACAGGATAATCGAAAGAGGCATCTGAAGCTAATGCGATGAATTCGTTGCCTTTCCAGGTTTCGACATGGCTCATCGTTTCAAAACCGTATGCTACACAGATATCCATGTGCCCGCTGGCAATAGATTTCCAGGCTTCTTGAAAACATATACCACCAGTAGCTCCGCCGCCTTCGACACGATGACCTGGTTTCGGAACAAGACCTAGATAATCCTGGACCATTATTCCAGCCATAAGTTGGCGGCTGAAATGATCGGAGAAATAGGAAGCGACTGAACCGTCCACTAGATTAGTAAAAGTAGGGAAGTCTAAACCGATATCATTAATCGCGTAATCATATGCTTCTTTTACAATTGCTTGAAATGTTTTATCTGGCCGTGCCTTAGTGAATTTCGATACCCCGCCCGATATTACATATACCGGTCTCATTCAATCCTCCAGTGATATATTGGTTGATAAATCTTTACCTGATTGGTTTTTTAATGCTCTCCTATGACCAGCGATCCTTGCGAGACCTATACTGAAAAAGTAGAGCAGAATTAAGGGTCCCATAACAAGTGCCATGTTTACCGGATCTACTGTGGGCGTAATTAGTGCAGCAATAATGGCGATGACCACGACGGCAATTCTCCAATATTGGATGAGCATTTGATGGGTGACTAATCCAAGGCTAGCTAGTATAAATATTACTATCGGAAACTCGAATGCAACGCCGATCCAAAACATAATTCCTGTCACGAATTTTATATACGATGAAGGTCTGGGAATGGTTGTAATCCCCATAAAATTCAACAGGAATGGCAGCGCAGCAGGCAGCATAACAAAATATGCGAACGCCATTCCACCTAAAAAGAAAATTGTAGCTACAGGGATAGCAATCAGACCATAGTAGCGAGAATTTCGTTTCAAACCAGGCGCAATAAATAACCAGATCTCAATTGCAATATAGGGGAAAGCAATCGCAAATCCGGTAAGCAAGGACACTCTCATCACGGTACTGATCGGTTCTGTCACATCTATTGCGATCAGAGAATCAATACCATTCTCAAGCGGTCTGGAAAGGAAGTCCAATATGGTCCGGTTAAAGATGAAAGCGAAGGCTGTAGCTAATCCAATAACTAGAACTGATCGTAATAGGTGTTTTCGTAAAGCATCAAGATGGACAAATAATTCCGTCGGATTTTCCATTGTTTTTGACAATGTATCTGGAAGAGGGGTGTCCTCCACTTCTTCGGTAAAGAAGTCCTGTACTTTCTTAATGATGCTCATAGTATGAATACTTATGTTTGAGAAGCATTCTCAGTGAGTTTCGTCACAACTATTAAAAAATTGATAATGGATAAGTATTAAATCCGATGAAAAATTGTTTTGATTGAGAAATTTCCGGACATCTTTTCAGGACTTTTAATGCCTAATTTGAATAGAACCAATTTTCTTATTCACTTTCTTGTGATTTTGGTGAGGTTTCCACAGTGTCAGGTGAAGTAGTCCATGCGGAAATGTCTGCGACTTGATCTGTATCCTGATCTAAATCTTGAACAGACTCTTGATAAGAGTTGTTATTCGCAGATGATCGTGATTCTGATCCTATGTCAACAGTAAAATCTTGCCCGATCGTTTTTAGATTGAATTCTTTTGCGATCTGAGCAGTATCCGGTAGTTGATCTTTCATTTCTTCTAAACCAGCTTCACGGATGAGCCGGCTAGGTAAATTCCGAATTTCTTGAGAAGTTTTTTGAACTGCATGCCATGATGGTGAAGTAACAATTTTTCTTAGAAAACGTCCAATAGTTCGACCTGATTTAACCATATCTTTAGGTCCCATGATAATCAGGGCTAACAATAAAATGAAAACCAGTTCTAGTGGTCCAACGCCAAGTATATCCATTCGTAGTGATATCGATTTTTTATCTAATTATCAAAAGAAGTTAATGTGTATTACTAATTTTTCTTATTGATTGTTGAATTTCATGCTGATTTTCAGCCAGGCTTCCCAATACGCCGTTCACAAATCGTGGGGAACTATCAGACCCGAAAACTTTCGCCAATTCAACAGCTTCGTTTATGGCCACCTTTATGGGAGTCTTATCAAAAATTGCAAACTCCCATAATGCAATCCTGAGGATATTCCGGTCAATAATTGCCACTTGTTCTAATGGCCATTCAGGCGCATGATAGGAAATATGCTTATCTAAAGTGTCAACTATCGGAAACACGCCCCTGACAATCTGCCGGGCAAAATCTGCTAATGATTGATCTAGAGAAGATTTCAATATTCGTTCTTCGACAGCTGTTTCAGGGTTGTGACCGACTAAATCAAATTCAAATAAAGATTGTAAAGCAAGACCTCGCGCTTTTGTGCGGGGTTTCATATTCTATAGACCAATCATCAAGATTATTCTGGATATTCAACCAAAGGATAATCAATATCCTCTATATGTATGTTTACACAGCCGACTTGCATTCCAACCATATCCGATATAGCGCGAGCGACTTGGTACTGCACTTTGCGACTGACATCGCGTATATTTACATCATTATTCAGAATAATGTAAAGATCAGCAGATACGATATCGTCCGTTATATCAATACGAACTCCCTCGCCAAATTTGCGGTTGAATAAACGGTTGACTCCCGAGGGCACCATACTCATCCGGCTTACACCAGTGACATCTAATGCTGTTAAACGAGCAATCGTTAATAAAACTTCAGGCGCAATAGTAGTCTTTCCAGCAGAATTTCTTTCTAATGTCTCAAGATCACCAGTGAATGTCTCTGAGATGGCAGAATTTTCTTCTTTGGTAAAATTATTCTCGCTCAATATACCTCCAATTACATCATCATCATCCCGCCATCCACACTCAGGACCTGGCCTGTGATATAAGCGGCTTTTTCGGACGCAAGGAATGCAACAGCGTAGGCTACTTCTTCTGGTTTACCCATCCGACCGACAGGAGTAAGATTTAGAGCCCATTCTTTAAGTTCATCCGGCAAATCAACCGTAAGAGCAGTAGGGATAAAACCTGGTGCAACCGCATTTACTGTAATCTTGCGGGATGCTACCTCGCGTGCTAGTGCTTTTGTAAAACCAATCATTCCTGCTTTCGATGCAGAATAATTCGTTTGACCTGCTTGACCGGCCAATCCAGAAACGGAAGAAATATTAACAATCCGGCCGTATTTTTGTTTCATCATCGGCCTGATGAAGGCTTTTGAACAATTGAATGCCCCTTTTAGGTTTACATTAAGAACAAGATCCCAATCTTCGTCACTCATTCTCATAATCAAATTGTCCCTGGTAACTCCGGCATTGTTAACGAGAATATGGATATGTTCAAATTCTTTGATAGCTGTGCTAACCATTTCTTTTACACTGGTTGGATCCGAAACATCAACCTTGATTGCTGCGGTTTTGATTCCATAAGAATCTGCGATTTCTTTCGCAGTGATATCAGCTATATCTTTCTGGATATCAGCAATAATTATATTCGCGCCACATGCGGCAAGTTCTTCGGAAATTGCACGCCCGATCCCTCGAGAGCCACCAGTTACCACTGCATTTTGCCCTTGCATTTCCATGCTTTGTGATTTCTCCTTTGGAAAAAAAATTAAATCAAAAAAGCGAAAAACATTATACCGCGAATACAAGTGCTGCTTTCACTTGAAGGGTTATGTTTTATTCGCTTTTTTCTTTTTATCGATAAATAATCTGATGAAATAATTTTCAGACAAGTCAGTTAAGTGATTCAAAATCCTCAGGATTACCAATGGAAATTCCGGTAACATTTCGATTAATCCTTTTCAACAATCCTGTCAATACAGTGCCACTTCCAAATTCAATAAAAGTGTCAACTCCATTGGATATCATATAGTTTATCGTTTCCATCCAACGGACACGTGAAAATAATTGGGATTGAAGGTCAGCAACAATATCAGCGGCAGAAGTGAGAGGAGAGGCATTCACGTTTCCAATAATGGATATATCTGGGCTTTTTATTGGCGCTTTACCTACGGCATTATTGAAATCAGTTTGGGCTAACGCCATTAATGGTGAGTGAGCAGCGATGCTTACCGCTAATTTTATTACCCGGCGCGCTCCCGCTATTTCTGCAAGGTTCACTGCTCTTTCTAAAGCTTTTTTTGCGCCTGAAATTACAACTTGGCCAGGACAATTATCATTTGCAACTTGAACGATTTCATCAGGTTGGCTTACTTCAGAACAAATTTCCTCTACTGTGTTTAATTTAAGCCCCAGTATAGCCGCCATTCCACCAGGATTTTCTTCTCCTGCATTTCTCATCAATTCACCACGTCTTCTTACGAGGGAAAGTGTATCTAAGAACGAAAGGGAACCAGAAGCTACAAGCGCACTGAATTCTCCCATAGAATGGCCGGCAACAAAAGCAGGTTTGAAAGACCCAATTCTATCTTTGAATATTCGTAAGGCAGCGATTGAATGTACTAATAATGCGGGTTGGGTGTTGACTGTATCATTTAACACGTCTTCCGGTCCCTGCCAGGAGATTCCGGAGAGCGAGATATCCAACCATTCATCCGCTTGATGAAAAACGGCTTTCGCACGGGGGAATGCTGCAGCTAACTCAGACCCCATACCAATTTTTTGAGAACCCTGACCAGGGAATAAAAAAGCAGTTTCTGATTCAATGAGCTGCATTTTAAATAAAAAAAAGGGTTAGAGGATTTCCCGCTTCAATTTGAGTTCATTACTCCTCAATATTGATAACTTCGCGTCCTTTATAGTGCCCGCAATTTGGACATACCGTATGGGGCAGGCGCATTTCACCGCAATTATTACACTGTACAAGATTTCGTGGTTTTAGCGCATGATGCGCTCGACGTCGATCGCGTCGACCCTGGCTAACTTTTCTTTTCGGTTGGGGTGTCATTCAATTTCTCCCTTGCTTTGATTATAATAATTGTAATTTTCAAAAATAAACCTGCCTTCTGGCAGGAAGTTGCATTATACGAAAATCAGATACGCATGTCAAGGATTTAAAGAAACGAAATTATAAAGATTATTCCAGTTAAATTTCACGACTGGTAAATAATATTAATAATCTTGTATTTCAAGTTTAAATACCCAGGTGCCTTCTGACGAGAAGATAGATTTAAACAAAGAACTTTCATCCAATAATTTTGGGGATAGGATACCACCTCGTTTTCCAATATATATATAGCGGATATCCTGTTCTACCAAAAAAGGGTGTAAATCACCTGGAGCATCATGATGATTTATTACATATCGAATAATATCTTGCGTCATATCAAAATCGGCAGAGTCGAATTCCAGTCCGTACAATACAGGAGGCGGAATAGTTTTCCGTCCAGCCAGCGGTGATATCCAATAACCTCCATCAGATCCCCCGAATAATCCATAACCCCATGCAAATGGATTGACCAGTATTGTCTCCTCTTCTGGAATATTATTTTCAATCCAATTTAAGGCCTGGTAATCAGCCTCTCTGAATAAAAAGGTTACAGGATTGAGAATTGGAAGCAATGATTTTGCGCCCAAAATTGCGATTGCGCTGAAAATGAAAATTAGCGCCAAATGATATCCTTTTCGAAAATTCGCTGGGATTAGATCGTTCCAGTTCTCAATCAACCAGGTAAAAATATATGCAATTAAAGTAGATATTGGAAGAAAAAGGAAGATTTCAACGGAGGTGTTGTTGATAAGTTTTGTGCCTGGAATTGGTAATATATGCATATTAGCGAGAAAGAACATTAACACAATCCATAGTGAAAAAATTATCGCAAATTGACGTTTTCTTATCAGCCCCCATAATAAGCCAATGATTGCGATCCCTGTGGCATATTTTCCCAATGCAGCATTAAGATACCTCCATTGAAAATCATTGAAGATTGGAATTCTGGTGCCTGTCATAAATAGCCGGGGTGAAATAAATGTCCGGAGAGTTTCAGGCCACCATGGAAAACTCAACAAGAAAGCGACACAGGTGATCAAACCTACTGTGAAAAAATCAATCAATATTATTTTTAATTTATTCTGTTGAAAAATTGAGTAAACGGTGCTTGCGAAGAAATAAACAATGAAGAAACTCCCCAAGAATATTGAGACTCGGTAATGTGTTAAAAACAATCCTGCAACCGATAGAATCGCCAGAAGGAATAAACTCCATTCTGTTCGAATTCTTTGAAAAAGTGGGTTACGTCCCAGATCTATATTCTGGTTTTCAAGTATCATCAATATCAACACTATTGCGGTTGAGAATGCAAGTATGCCGGTTAATTGGGTGTACCTTCCCCAACTTGTGTAATATGCTGGCATGGGCGTAATCACTCCCGTAATTAGCGCGGCGATTACTCCAGCAAGCTGATTTTTTAGGATTGTCTTAGTGAATAAATACGAAGCAAAAATACAAAGAGCATTGAGTACCTGCCCGAATATTAGCATTGCATGGGCGATATCAAGACTCGATAAGAAATGGAAAACCGCCAGATTACTGTGGAATCCTGGGTGGTAATTTGATGTGGCTATGCTGAGATAAGGGGAATATGATGCTGGGAATTGACCGGTTTGGACAATAAGTTGGGTTATCAGAGCATGATGAACAGAATCAATCCACGCAGGCGCTGCCAAATCGCGTATCATCGCCAAGCGTAAAAAAAGGGAAAACAAGAAGATTTTTAACAGAATGATATCAAGACATACACTTAGAGTAATCCTGAACCGTCTTCTACGGAAGAAGTCAATAATTTTCGAGCGTGATATCCAAATATTGATTAATAATAGTGCAGTAAAAAATGCATATGAATAATTACGGCTAATTCTAATTCCTAATGTGGTGGTCCATAAAAACAACAAGGGGATTAAGGCAATACTTATTCCGGTGGATAAGGCAATGTTGGTGCCAAGGTCATGATTAATTTTGATCTTATTACCTGAGGCTTCATTCAGTAGTTTTATTATTAAGTTGCCAGGTACCCAAAGCATACCGAATAGAGGAATCATTAGCCATATATTCGAAATTCCTTCAGAAATATCGTTGACAATTGCGGTTAGATCGTAGTTATAGGTCAATCGAAAACCAATATCCGCATCTATTGATTTTCCGTTTTTAACTAGATAGCCGTTCGTATAAGTATCTTCTTGCCTTCCTAAAACTTGGACGATGCCGTCATCAGTTGTTAAATGTAAATAATAATTTGAATCAGGTGGATCAAATTGCGTTGGGAACGATATGTAAAGGGGAAATTTCTGTTCGATTTCTAAGAAGGGGATGGAAGTTTGGAAAATCGGACGAGGATCAAGAGGATTTTTATACAAATTGAATTGTAAGAATCCATCATTTGAAGATTGATCGGTCACTCGCATCCACAACTCGATCCCATTCAATCGAGAACGCCGAGAAATGAAGGATTGACCAACAGATTCCCCAGGCTGCACATAAGCTACAACATGCGCTTTGAATTCCTGGGATGCTTCCGGATCCTTTAGGGTTACACAACTAGGTGTGAGAATTGGGGTGAAAAGAAGAAAAGCAATAAGAAGAAAGGTAGGAAACCAAATTTCCTGTTTTTTTCTTATGCTATTTACCATTTCCGATGTTAGCACTCAGGTAAGCTTCTATTAAACCATCGAGATCACCTTCTAGTACAGCTAGCGCGTTTCCAACCTCAAAATTTGTCCTGTGATCTTTTACCATCTGATACGGATGGAGAACGTAGGAACGGATTTGGCTTCCCCATTCTGCTTTTGTAAATTCACCCTTTAGCTCAGCTATTTGGTCTGCTTTTTCTAACCGTTTTAATTCAGATAAACGGGCGCGCAAGACTCTCATTGCGTTTTCTTTATTCTGAACCTGCGACCGCTCATTTTGACATGTGACCACGATTCCAGAAGGAATGTGGGTAATACGGACAGCAGTATCATTCTTTTGGACGTTTTGACCTCCCGCTCCCGCTGACCGGTAGGTATCTATTCGCAAATCATTTGTGTTTATCACTACATCGGGGTCATCTTCTACCTGAGGTAAAATTTCCACCAGGGCAAATGAAGTATGGCGACGGTGAGCGGCATCAAAAGGCGATAGTCTTACTAACCTGTGTACTCCTTTTTCAGGACGTAAGTAGCCGTATGCATAAGGTCCCTCAATTGAAATTGTTACACTTTTAATGCCCGCTTCTTCGCCAGCAGTCGAATCAAGAATTTCGGTTACAAAACCGCGTTTTTCAGCCCAGCGCAAATACATGCGCTGCACCATCTCAGTCCAATCTTGTGAATCAGTTCCTCCGGCACCGGCATGGATTGCAAGTAAGGCATCATTACTGTCATATTTCCCTGACAACATTGCATTGAATTCTCGCCTGCTCAATTCCTTCTCGATATCTTCAACTTCATGCTGCAGATCCGGCATCAAACTTTCGTCATTCAGTTGAGATAATTCATTGGCATCTAGGATGCGCTGGTGTAAAGACTGCCAACTTTCAACTTCATCCCTAAGTGCAGCCATTTTCTTCATTACAGATTTTGCATAGTTTGGTTCATTCCAAAAATCATTTGTTTCAGATATTTTTTCTAGTTCTTGAATCCGAGTAATTTTGTTATCCAGGTCAAAGACGCACCTTTAACTTATCGCTTCTTTCATTGAATCCAAAAATTGTTTCATTCAAATCTTCCATTTCGACTCCAATTAAGTAGTATTCCTAACAGATTATAGCAAAGTCGTTGAATCAAAAGAAAATGTGATTATTAATTCCAGTCAGCCAAAATGCCATCTATGAAAGCATCGGGGTCGAAAGGTTGCAATTCATCTGGGTTTTCGCCAAGCCCTGCGTAAATTATTGGAATTCCCAATTCCCTATATATTGCAAAAGCCATGCCTCCACGTGCAGAGGAATCGAGCTTGGCGAGGATTATTCCGTTTACATCAACAGCTTCTTTAAAGGCATGCGCTTGCTGCAGACCGTTTTGTCCTGTGGTAGCATCCATAACCAGCCAAACCGCATGGGGTGAACCGGGCAGGGCTTTTCCTACCACACGATATACTTTTTTCAATTCTTCCATCAAATTGAAACGGGTATGCAGCCTTCCAGCAGTATCGATAAAGACGATATCCATATTTCGGTTAATCCCGGATTGAACAGTGTCATATGCAACTGCTCCTGGATCTCCTCCGGGTTGACCAGCGACGATAGGAAGTTCAAGCCTCTGCGCCCAAATCTCCAGTTGATCTACTGCAGCCGCTCGAAAAGTATCAGCGGCACCGAGCAGTACTTTCTTCCCTTCTTTTGAAAATTGATATCCTAATTTGGCAATAGTGGTTGTTTTTCCTGAACCATTCACACCCACGATGAGAATGACAGAAGGTTTTTCATTAAAAATAAATTGTGGAGGCGCGACTAATAAATTACGAAGTTCTTCTCGCAGTATAAAAATCAATCCCTGTGATTTTGTTATTCCTTCCCTGTCTACCCTATTTTCCACAATATCCAGGATATGGTTTGTTGTTTCAATTCCAAGATCAGATTGGATTAAGAGTGCTTCAAGATCATCCCAGGTTTCTGGAGTAATCTCTGTTACTCCTAGAATCGTAGCGATCTGACCGAATTTTGTCTTGCTGGTTTTTGCTAGACCCTCTTTCCATCTCGAAAGTACATGCGTCATTTCGCGGAATTATATCATGATGGTATCCATGTAAATTATTGGATAAATTGTTGATTAATCAAAATACTTTGGTGGTTTTGTTTTCAGTATTGCCGTTATAATTTTGATATGAAGAATAAATTTTCTCATATGGATGGTAAAGGCGACGTCAAAATGGTAAATGTTACCGGTAAGGGAGATACGACCCGGATAGCGATTGCTCAGGGGGAAGTCGTTATGAATTCAAAAACACTTGATGCGATAGAATCCGGTACGTTAAAAAAGGGAAACTTGTACACTGTAGCAAAATTGGCTGGAATAATGGCTGCAAAGCGGACAGACGAGTTGATCCCGCTCTGTCATTCAATTCCGATTAATAATATTTCTGTGGTTATTGAACCGAACCATGACCTGCCAGGAGTTGAAATAACCGCGAGTGTTGAAACAATCAGTAAAACCGGTGTTGAAATGGAAGCGCTCACAGCGGTTTCAATGTCTGCATTAACTGTATATGATATGGCAAAAGCAGTTGATAAATCTATGCGGATCCAGAATATCAGACTCGTTGAAAAACGAGGGGGACAAAGCGGTCTTATAATTAATAAGTAATTGAAAAGAAATTATTTTGTAAAAAACTGAGAGACTTTAATAAGATGCAGATAAAAGTACTATTCTTTGCGTCATATAAAGATCAAACTGGAAAACGCAAAGTTGAGCTTGACCTGGTAAATATCTCCAACATTAAGGAATTAAAAACTTATTTGGTGGAGTTATTTCCAGGATTAAAATCGACCATAAATTCAGCATTGATATCTATTGATAATGAATTCGCTTTTGATGAAGACCCTATCCGTGATCATGCTGAAGTGGCAATATTTCCACCGGTCAGTGGTGGAAAGGCACAAAGCAACAAGACTTATATAGCATTGGTTAAAGAAAAAATTGATCTTAATGAATGTCTATCCAGAATAACCACTGATAATACAGGAGCGGCATGTATTTTCAGTGGTATGGTGCGTGGTTATACAAAGAGAGCAAGTACTCATATAACGGAATACTTGGTATATGAGGCGTATACGTCAATGGCGGAATTAAAGCTTCAACATGTTGCCGATGAAATTCGAGATCAATGGCCAACCATTGAAGGAATCGTAATCATCCAAAGGATAGGTCATTTAGCGCCAGGCGAGTCCACAGTAGCGGTTGCTTGTAGCGCTGCACACCGAAATACGGGTGTTTTTGAGGCGGCTAGATATGGTATTGATCGTCTTAAGGAAATTGTACCAATCTGGAAAAAAGAAGTAGGACCGCATGGCGAACTCTGGGTGGAAGGAAAATATAAGCCGAACCCCAATGATAAAAGCTAGTTGTACCAATTGTTCTGAAATATATCCAGAAAACGGCGCGCCTTTTAGATGTGAAAGATGTGGGGGTTATTACGAATTTGTAGATTCGACCGTTTATGATATTGGATTGATAAATGATAAATTGCCAGGTATCTGGAGATATAAGAGTTTTTTTAATCTCCCCGAAGACGCGTCGATTGAATATCTTGGAGAAGGTGATACACCACTTGTGTGGACGAAGGTCAAGGGTAAAGATATTGCATTCAAGTTGGAATTCTTAAATCCTACGGGTTCGTTCAAAGACAGAGGAACAGCACTATTGGTAAGTTTTTTGAAGTCAAGAGGCGTATCCATTGCAGTTGAAGATTCTTCAGGTAATGCCGGCGCCTCATTCGCAGCATATGCAGTTCAGGCAGGTTTACAGGCAAGAGTTTATACTCCAGAATATGCGTCAGGACCAAAAAGGAATCAAATTGAATATTATGGAGCTGAAGTAATCCCTGTAAGCGGCCCACGCTCGGCTGCATCAGAAGCAGTTTTGAAGGCAGCAGAAATGGGTGAAATTTATGCCAGCCATGCATATTTTCCGATTGGAATCGAAGGTTTTTCGACGGTTGCATACGAAATTATTGAACAACTTGATTCAGAACCTGGAACTGTGATCACCCCTGTTGGGCAGGGGAGCTTATTATTAGGATTAGCAAGGGGCTTCGAACAATTATTGAATGCTAGATTAATTCGTAAAAAGCCCACCCTTGTTGGAGTACAAGCCATGGTTTGCGCTCCTTTATGGGCTGTATTTAAATTCGGGGCGCAGGGTTTAGGATGGGTGACCGAAGGCGAAACCATAGCTGAAGGGGTGAGGATCAAGCAACCGGTTCGTGGAGATTTGATACTGAAAATGATGAAAACTGATAATGTTGAATTCATTGCGGTTGAAGAGAATAACATCATCTACGGTCAGGAACAACTCGCCAGATTAGGATTTTTTGTCGAACCAACTTCTTCAATTGTTTGGAATGCATTAGAGCAGGTGGGACACGAAATGCCTGAACCAATTGTGATAATCCTGACCGGTTCAGGATTAAAGAGTCAAAATAGAAAAAAAGGTATGTCCTAATTGGTTATGAGTTTAATGTAAAATTCACAACTTTTACCTGGAGCCTGGATGAAAGAACGTATTGTCATAACTGGTATGGGGACAGTAAATCCCTTAGGGTTATCTGTTAGCGAGACTTGGAATAACATAATTAATGGTGTATCAGGTATTGGACCCATTTATTGTTTCGATTCTACTTCGCTGCGAGTAAAAATTGCTTGTGAGATAAAGGGAATTAATCCGGAACTATATATGTCTGCTAAAGAAGTCAGGCGTCGCGACCGGGTGGAGCAGCTAGCTGCGGCTGGTGCGAAACAGGCTATACAACAATCTGGAATTCTTGAAACTGAAATAGATCCTTCCCGAATAAGTGTGATCATATCTTCTGCAGTGGGTGGAATAAACACTTTACAAGATACTTTTAGAATAATCGAAGAGCAAGGAGCAAATCGTGTCCGCGCGTTCGCAATTCCAATGCTTATGACAAACGGTTTGACCGGGATAGTGGCTATTGGATATGGTTTTCAAGGACCATGTTTTTCAATCGGTTCAGCTTGTGCTTCAGGGATAGATGCAATATGCTTGGCTTGGATTTTGTTGAAGAACAAAATTATCGATGTAGCCGTTACGGGAGCTACTGAATCGACCGTACTTGAAGTTGCTGTAGCAATATTTGACAAGGTAGGTGCACTTTCTCGACGTAACGAAGATTATTCATGTACTCCCCAACCTTACGATTTAAACCGTGATGGACTTGTTATTGGGGAAGGGTCGGGAGTAATTGTAATGGAATCTGAAAACCATGCAAAAAAACGCGGAGCACAGATTTTGGCAGAAATTGCCGGTTACGCTGCTTCTTCCGATACTTCGCATATAACAGCTCCCAGAGATGATGGCGGTGGGGGAATTATGGCGATTAAGAATGCAATTAAGGCAGCATCAATAGGTACGAATCAGATAGATTATATTGACGCACATGGAACAGGGATAGTTCTTAATGATGTATTTGAAACAAAAGCTATTAAAACCGCCATTGGCGAAATCGCTTATAATATTCCGGTTTCTTCGACCAAATCAATGACTGGCTATTTAATGGGTGCAACAGGCGCTCTTGAAACCATCTTATGTGTAAAATCAATCCAGGATTGCATCATTCCTCCTACGACTAATTACCAGACCGCAGATCCTGAGTGTGATCTGGATTATGTTCCCAATATAGCACGAGAAAAACTTGTGAATGTTGTTTTAAATAATGCGTTTGGATTTGGTGGTCATAATGCAGTATTGGTAATTTGCAGATATTAATTACATTAAGAAGATAGCCAGGAATAATAAGTTTGACCCATCTGGAGATAAATCAATTTGAAAGTACCGTAATGAATCACCAATTGGTAATTTATTGGTGTCAAAAGGATGTTGGAGTTATTTATTGATTATGAATTTTCTAAATGGCGACACTGAAGAATCGACTAAGCAATTTGCTGAACGGATTCATTTAAAGTTTACAGATTATTTGCTTTTAAGTCGGGCTTTGACACACAGATCTTACCTGAATGAACACCCTGAAGCGCTAGAAGACAATGAAAGGTTAGAATTTTTAGGTGATGCGGTACTCGATTTTTTAGTTGGGGCGTGGTTATATAATCATTTCCCAGAGATGAAAGAAGGTGATCTGACAAGGTTCCGCTCAGCATTGGTACGCACAGAACAATTAGCGAAATTTGCCAGTGAAATCAACCTGGGCGCCGCGATAAAATTAGGTAAGGGAGAGGGGGATGGAGGGGGTAGGAAGCGTCAAGCGCTACTTTGTGGGACATTTGAAGCAATCATTGGTGCTTTATACTTGGATGCGGGTTTAGATTCTGTGCGCGAATTTATGGAACCAAAATTACGAGAGGCTGCATCACAAATATTGTTATCTCGTACGGATCGAGATCCAAAAAGTCTTCTTCAAGAATGGGTACAATCAAAAGGTTTTGGACCACCCGATTATCAAACTGTTTCAGAAAGTGGACCAGATCATGATAAAACTTTTGAAATCGATGTTTTAGTCAATGGGGAAGTAATTGGAAGAGGAATTGGACCAAATAAACAATCCGCGGCAAAAGCGGCTGCTCGATCCGCTATGAAAAGCCTCGGAATTTCTTAGAGGAGATTGAATGGCATCTCGGTTAAAGTCCCTCGAATTGAGCGGTTATAAAACTTTCGCTAACCACACGCTCTTCGAATTTGCGGAAAATGTTACTTCTATTGTTGGGCCGAATGGCAGCGGTAAATCAAATATCGCTGACAGCATGAGATGGGTGTTAGGTGAGCAATCATACCGGTTATTACGCGGTAAAAAAACGGAAGATATGATATTCGCTGGATCGGAGAACCGCCCACGTGCAGGGATGGCTTATGCGACGATAACATTCGATAATGAAGATGGTTGGCTGCCGATTGATTTTAATGAAGTAGCAATTACCCGCCGGGCATATCGTGATGGCCAAAACGAATATCTAATCAACGGACAGCGAGTTCGGTTAATGGATGTATCTGAACTGTTGTCTCAATCAGGGTTAGCAGAGCGGACTTATACGATTATTGGACAGGGACTTGTCGATGCTGCGCTCTCGTTGCGAGCTGATGAAAGACGACGGTTGTTCGAAGAAGCAGCGGGGATTGGTTTACACCGATCCAGGCGGGAAGAAGCGTTAAGGAGGTTAGATGTAACTAAAAGGAATCTTGAACGTGTTAATGACATATTAGCCGAATTAAAGCCTCGATTGCGAAGCCTCAATAAACAAGCAGCGCGTGCAAAGGATTATGGTCAAGTAAATTCTGATCTGATGATACTCTTGCGTGAATGGTATGGATATCACTGGCAAAAATCACAAAAAGAATATTCTGAGCTTCATCAGAATGCGGAAGAGCGAGAAGATGCCCTAAAAAAGGTTCAGCAAGAGCAAATTAAATTCGATATAAAATCACAAGAAATTCGTAATAAGACTTACCAATTGCGCGAAGAAATTAATCAAATAAAGAATAAAATCGAGCTACTAAGAAATAAAAAAGAGAAAGTTTCACGAGATCTTGCTGTAGGTCAAGAGCGAAAACGATCGTTGAATGAACAACGCAATTTATTGATTGATGAAATTAAAAACTTTGATCAACGCATAAGTATACAAAATGAGTTACTGTTATCTTCATACAAAGAAATTGAATTGATACGTGAAAAAAATATAAAAATCAAAAGCCAGTTTGAAGAGATAAACAAAGATTTTGAGCTTGATTTAAAAATCCGAAATGAGATTGAAAGCGAATTACAGAGCTTTCGAGAAGAACAAACAAAATTAAATACTCAAATTGAATCATTCACTACCCAAAAAGATACATTCCAAAGATTTCTCCATGATCTTAAAGTAGATTTGGTCCAAACTCAAAGTAATTTAATTGAAAATGATAATCAACTCAATATTAGCCAGGAAGAATTAAAAGAAATTCAAGCAATCAGGAATAAAGACGAAACTGAATTAAATCGGTTGACGATGAACTTACAAAAAAGCCGCACAAAATTAAATGAGCATAAAGACAGTCTGCTAACTACCAAGAATAAATTAACAACTATAACCAATACACTCATACAGGCTGAAAATAATAAAGAAATCCTTGAACAAGCAGAAACCAGCTTATCCGGATACCCTGAAGGCACTCGTTTATTGCTCGAAGCTGCGAAAAATAATGAAATTTCAGGATTGATAGGCGCATTAAGACAGTTTTTAGATGTACCAGAAGAATTAGATATCGCGATTTCAGCAGCTTTAGGAATTTATTTGGAAGCAGTAATTGTGGAAAATGAGCCTTACAAGGCTCTTGATCTTTTAAGTTATAAATCAACAAAAGGTGTGGTAATCCCCATTGGAAGAAATAGAAATCAAAAATCAAAATTAAAAATCAGTTTGGATTCAGTAGATGAAGAAACAATTGTAGGCATAGGTTCAGAATTAATTAATTATCCACAGAACATCAAACCGGTAGTTGAAATATTGTTAGGAAATGTAATAATTGTAAAGGACAGGGAGGCTGCAGCCAGTATAATCAAAGATGTTGATCAAATTATAAGTGCTGTTACTCTTGAAGGAGAAGTTTATAACGCATCCGGTTCAGTAATATCCTTTGGAAAAAAGTCGAAGTCACAGCGGAAGTTCACTATGAGTTGGATGAAGGATCTTGAAAAAATTCAATCCATGGTCAATGAATATGAATCCAATCGGAAAGATCTGGAGCATGAGGTAGAAATTATCGAAGACATTGTGCAAAAAGATGTCAATCGAATTTCCGATTTGGAAAATAGAATTGAGGACACGAGATATCTGATTGAAAAATTATCCTTACAAGAAAACAGCATAAAATTAAATCTTAATAAACTAGAATGGCAGAAGCAACAAGAAAAAGACAAGATATTGCGCATAGAAAATGACATTGATTCGACTCAAAGGAAAGTTGAATCAATTTCTAAACAATCCATTGAAATTGAGAATGAAATTACCGAGATTAATGAATTATACCGTCAGAAATTTAATCAGTTAAAAGAATTTGAGCGAAGAAGTATTCAAGATCAATTTATTCAATCTCGTACTGAGTATGCCGTTAGTGAACAGGTGCTTCAGGATTCTGAGGAATTGCATAATGAAAAGAAACATATAATTGAAGAATTGTTACAATCAAAGGAAGTTACCGATACCCGAATAACAGACCTCAAAAATTCTCTCGGAATTCTTGAAGGAAAAATCTCTGAATATCACAAAATATATAATGAAATTGATGGACAAATTCTTGAAGAGAATCTAAATATTGAACCGTTGGAGTCGAAGCTTAAGGAATTAGAGAACGAAAGTCAAGAAATATCAAGCGCTGATGAAAAATTAAGAAAGAATATCAGGGATTTAGAACAGCGCTACACAAATGCTCGTATTGATCTTGCCAGCCAACGCGAAGCTGTTGAAGGGCTTCGCAACAGAATTGAGGATGATTTTGGATTGGTTGATTTTGAGTATTCGGATCAAGTGAGCGGTCCAACACCACTTCCATTCGAAGGCTTGATTGAAGAACTCCCGGAGGTTCATGAGATCTCTCCAGATACGGAGAAATCGATCAAGCGATTGCGTGCGCAATTACGAAGAATAGGACCTATCAATCCTGAAGCGGAGGAGGAGTACGAAGAAGTAATGGAACGGCATGAATTTTTAACACATCAGATTGAGGATTTGCAAAAAGCGGAGACAGATGTTCGCCAGGTAATTGATGAATTAGATATATTAATGGAAGAAGAATTTTGCCAGACCTTTGAAATGGTTGCTGAAGAATTTAAGGAAATATTTACAAGATTGTTTGGCGGAGGAGGCGCTCAACTGATATTATCTGATCCAAGTGACATTACCAACACAGGTATCGAAATTGATGCACGCTTACCTGGACGAAGAACACAAGGTCTCTCTTTACTCTCTGGAGGTGAAAGAAGTTTAACTGCTGTTGCCTTAATATTTGCATTGATTCGGGTGTCACCTACACCATTTTGTTTGCTGGATGAAGTAGATGCTATGTTGGATGAGGCAAATACTCGTAGATTCAGGGGATTATTAAAGGAAATGAGCCAGCAAACTCAATTTGTTGTTGTCACCCATAACCGAAATACTGTGGAAGCCGCTCAAGTGATTTATGGTGTAACAATGGGGCGAGACTCTGCCAGCCAGGTGTTGAGCCTAAATGTAGATGAATTATCAAAAGTGATCGATTGACGATACCGAAAATTAATAAAATTAAAAGCCTGGCTGATAGAATTTTTACGACCAGGCTTTTCATTTTTAATTAGTAGGAATTATTAATTAAGGTGCAGGCGTTGGGAAAGAAGTATTCGCATTTATAAATTGTGTGAATTCAACGGGGAATGCAGGGTCTTCCGGGACAATTTCTGTCCAATAATCCAGATACGTGATATCAGATTCCTCACGCTGGGATTCTAACCATACATTCAATTCTTCTATTTTTAATTGTTGGCATTCCTGATCAGAAATAGGTTTGACCTCGTGCCCAATTTTGCGAATGATATGCCATCCAAACTGGGTGTTAATCGGGTCACTGGTTTCTCCAATCTCCAGATTAAATACAGCTTCGTCAAACTCTGGTACCATCACGCCCTTCCCGAACCAGCCTAAATCTCCATTCGAATCTTTATTACTAGCATCGGTAGAATACGTTGAAGCCATCAAAGACCAATCTTCACCTTCATCCAACCTCGATTTGATATCCTTTGCTAAAGATTCATCATCTACAAGGATATGGAATGCCCAAGCCTGCTCTTTTTCACATGCAACATCAGTGATGATTTTTTCCAATATTTTTTGTTTGTATAGATCGGATTCAAATGCTGTACGCATATCGTTTTCTGAGATTCTATAATCATTACTAAGTGTGAAAATTGTTTCATCATAGCGCTCATCAAAATCTTGAACTGAAATAGGCGTTGGTGAGGGTTGAGGAGTAGGTGTTTCGGCATCTGACAAAGGATCAACATCTTCGTCGGATCTTGATTGTGTTGAGGTTGCAGCTTGTTCCTCTGCTGGGGTAGCTGTTGCTGGAATTAAACTAATTTGGAGTTCAGTTAGAGTTGATGTAGGGGCTAATTCTGGAGCAGTTGTTGGTGTTGGCACACCATTTCGAAAATAACCAAAAGCTTGCTCAATATCCTGGTCAATTTCTTCCTTTGTAACCGAAATGCCTAAGTTCTCAGCTGCTTGTTTTATCAGAATGTCATCGATCATTTGGTCAAGTACTTGTCTACCAATCACAGGAGGAAAGAGTTGTCCATCTATTGATTGCAGTTGACTTACAATTGGCTGTAAAGAATTTGGATCATTTCCCATAAATTGCGCCAGTTGGTAGACACTGAATGCACTCTGGATCATATTATATCGAGCAAGGCGGGTTTGTCCTTGAAAATCTTCAGTTAGGATTTTGGTATCATTTACGACAGCCACTGGACGCCGCGATTGCAGATAAATTTGATCAATAATTCCATATAGAACTAACCCAATGACTGCAATAACAACTGCAACGCTGCCAATTATTAGATAACGTCTTTGTATCCGTTCACGCTCCAATTTTGCCAGGTGTTTTTTAGTTGGTTGAGAAGGTTTTCTCGGGTTTTTTGCCATAAGTCGTTCCTTGGTAGCTTCACAAGTAAAGAGTGATATATAAATGTGGGCACAGGAAGAAAATCCTATGCCCCATATTGTTGATAAATAATATATTTATCTTAAAACTTCTCCAGTAAATGGAAGAAAAGCGAGATGGCGTGCGCGTTTCACAGCCCGAGCTAACTCACGTTGATGTTTTGAACAAGTTCCGGTTTGTCTTCTAGGTCGGATCTTTCCATCCGGAGTGACAAATCGTTGAAGTAACTCGATGTTTTTGTAATCGATCTTTTGGGTATTATCTGTACAAAACTGGCAGAATCGAGGACGTGAATAATAGCGCCTGCCGCCCTGATTTCTATTATGATTTATCGTTTGGTTCGACACGAAATTTCTCCTTCATTGAAGCCAAAAAATTTAGACTTCCTTGTTAGTAATCTGTTTATTCACCGTGAGGCGTTTCAAAATTTTCCTTTATGTTATGGTTATTTACCCTGGAATCCAACATAATCATTTCATTCGCTACAATTTCCGTAGCATAATGTTTATGGCCTTCAGGGTGTTCCCATTGTCTATTCTGTAATCTACCTTCAATAAAAACCAATCTTCCTTTAGAAAGGTATTGGTTACAAATTTCAGCTAAGTTACTCCACGCGACAACGTTAAACCATTCGATTTCAGTCTTTCGTTCCCCGCTTGAAGTGTTCCAGCTCCTTTTGGTGCCAATACTAAAAGTTGTAACTGGCCTACCTGAAGGTGTATAACGCATTTCTGGATCACGACCGAGATAACCGATTAATAATACTTTGTTTAATCCACGGTTCACATATAACTCCGATATGAGAGACCAGAAGGTAATTAGCTCTATATAATTTCGTTTTCCAAAAAGTATTACCAGAAGAAAAAACTTGTAGTAATAATTTTGCTACGCTGGGTAGCCTTTAGTAAAAATTAATTATATTGAAATGAGTAAATATCTCATCACAGGCTCGAGATAACGCAGATTTCTTTCTAATTCTGCTCCGAAAGTTGGTGACATATTGGTGTGCATAAGGACATACTGACCTTCATTTTGTTTACGTATAGGATAAGCTAATTTCTTCTTACCCCAAAGTTCAGTATTTTTTATCTCTCCACCATCATCGGTAATCCAACTTTGAATCCGATCTACGATATCAGTCAAGACGTTTTCTTCAACGTCTGGATGAACAATAAATATCAATTCATACTGGCGCATGGGATGCCTCCTTTCCTCGGGATTGCCCCTGATTGTCACCTTTGGTGAGTCAGGAGCGGAAAGCAAGCCTTATAAGGCAATGCTAGCCAGATATCTTAGCATATATCGATCAATTTGCACAGGGGACATTTCTACTTTGCATTGACAGGGGGAGGTTTCTACTTTGGATTGAAAGCGGACATTTCACCTTTGGGATGTGAGGTGAAAATTGTCAATATGCTATCTTAATATGGAAGTAAAGTTTTGTTGATAGATCATAATGATTTTATGTCTATGCTATTGACTTTACATATTCAGGATTGTATGATTTGAATAACCATCTTAAAGATTCAAAAATATTTATTATTCTTCAATTTCTAAGAGTATGTTCACCAGTATGTGAGATTGTATGGAAAACAAATTGTCGCCAGCAGATCGAAAATTCTTATTAAAAATGGCTCGCAAAGCGATCGAGGCAGCCATTCAAGGACAAAATCCCCCTCATATTGATTATGACTCGCTTTCCGAAATACTTAAAAAACCAGGTGCGACTTTTGTCACCTTGACAAAATTTGGAAATTTGCGTGGATGTATAGGTACGCTGGAAGCAAAGACCCCGCTAGTGGAAGATACAATGGAACATGCAATCGCTGCAGCCATACATGATTTTCGTTTTCCACCTTTGGACAAGAATGAATTGGATAATATCAATATTGAAATTTCTCGATTGACTACACCACAAGAGGTTATTTATTCAGATTCTTATTCGTTATTAGAAAAACTGCGCCCTGGCTTGGATGGTGTAATTATCAAGTATGGAATTTCCCGCGCTACGTTTCTACCTCAAGTCTGGTCAAAGATACCAGAAAAGGATAAATTTATGGATCACTTATGTTTAAAAATGGGTGCTTCCCCAGATTTATGGCGAAAGGGAAAAATAGATATATTTACATATCAAGTTGAAGAATTCCACGATTGATTATTCAATCATGATTTTCCCACATCGTGATTAATTGAGGGGTTGGATCAGTGTTTTCAACTGACTGGCCGTCAGGAAAAGTAATTGTTGTTAAGTCTTTTTGACGTATGATAGATAAACCACGATAACTAATTGTTACAGGCCAAGGATAAGGGTTGATCCCCTCAATGCACACTTTTCTATTTGAAAATATTTGAATACCTAATGATCTAAGAAATAACCCTACTGGAACAATCCCTGTTAATGCATCCCGTTCTCCCATCCCATTTTCATGTTCGGGATGATAATATTGGCGAAATGTATTTTCAAACCTTAGATTTTGAATGATTGCTTTCATCAACTTTGAAATTAATTTTGCTGTTACTTCGAAGTGATTGTAGGTCATTAAACCTTCACAGATAAAATAATTCCAAAGTAAATTTACCTGACTGCACAAAGCATTGCTATCGTCAAATTGGGTTTGAATACATCCTGGTATTCCATGCTTCTTCCAGAAGCGGTCCGGATCGAGAAGATTCTGTTTGATTATTTGGTTAGCTTTATTAATATCGGGTATTCCAGCCCATAAGGGAAGGAAAAGGGTTTGGTTTATGCAATCATATCCTGCACTGTGTATGTAAATATGATCCCTTGGACTGAGACCCTTTACCTCAATCTGGTCAATCGTGGAATAAAGTTTCTGACCAGTCAATCTTCCAAATCCCTGATGCCACTTGAAGTTGGTATGTTTAAACCGTTCAACGCGATGATTGCCTGATGCGCTTTTTCCATGCAGGTAAATCGTCGGTTTCAGGTTGGTGGTATCTTCAGCTATGATCAGTAAAAAAAATCGAATCGGGCTATCAAATTCTTTGTTGGCAATGATTATTCCCGAACCTTCCCGATGTCCAATCAGTTCACCAGTCGTAGTGTTATGAGTATCGCGGTCTCGATCACGATAGATGCCGAGGTTTGTATCCCACATTTCCTCAATGGCATTTTGCAAATTTCGAATTTTCAGATCAAGAAATGGAATCAATTCAGTATTATCGAGGACTTTTGCCATGTTTTGTATCGATTGGCATTCCCGGTAAAGAAGCGCGCACAAAGCTGGACTTTCTGAGGTCTTGATGTCGATGCCTTGAAAATTTTCATTCCACTGCGAATAAATTGGGTGGTCATCATACCCCGTTTGAAGAATATGTTCCCATTCTGGTATATTGTCTTTATCGATATCATGCTTTGAAGAAAACCAATAATCAAGAAATTTCAAAAGAATTGGAAAACAATGTTCAAGCAATGAAATATTATTTGTATATTCAAAAATACGCCATGCTATTGTGGCAATAATTGGGGTTGCTAGAAGACGGCTTTTTTGACCAGCCATACCCTGTTTCCAATCAATGAAACCATTTTCTTCCTGTGAATTCAGGAAATTCAACAGCACGCCTTGAGCGAGTTCGGGTGCTGCAGGAAGTAGAAAATCGCAAATGAAGTAAACATCGAATGTAGTTTGTCCGTTCCATTGGTGGCCATAATCGCTGCCATCGCCAAGGATTGAAAACCCTTGATCCGGTAGCCGGTTATACACAAATGAAGGATGAGGTAATGTAGAAGAGGAAGAATCAAAAAATAATCTCTCGACCAAATTTTGTGAAAGCATCAATGCGGTATTCCAATTTGGATTTCCAGTTGTTACCTCTATCCTGCCATGGTTTGTCATTTCAATTTTTACTTTTTCCGCATCCCAATTACGCAAAGCAATATTACGCGCAAGTGAAAACGAATCTTCTTTTTCTGATAATGCAGTGTGTACCAAGATGGATTTATGTGTTTTTCCAGGAGTTATATGAAAATCCAATAACATTGAAGGATATGAGCCAGATCCCTCTTTGGGACCATTCGTAAGGAAGATTAACGGGGAAATCCCGCCAGTAATTCCGGATAGAATGTGGGTTGAGTGCAATCTTTGTGCGGATAGCCGTTCACCTTTGGTTGGAATCAAAATTCCTATCCATTCAATCTGTAAATTAACGGTTGAAGGTGAATTGTTTTGAATCCTGATCCGACAGGTTATCGCCTTAGATTCGGGAACCCAAAATTCCGCTAATACGTCTAGATGAGGAAATGGCGAAAATTCCAATTCGATAAAATTGGGGTAGATGTGTTTTATTAGAGGTGCTTTGAAAAAGTCAGCCGGATTTGATATTGTTTTTTTGTTTAACGAAAACTGAGGGAAGATACGCATGGAACGTGCTCTCAACCCATATGTTGTTTGTATGGATAATGCCTTGGGTTCTCCATCACCTAAAGTGAGTTCCCAAATCTGATCATCTGCATAATCTGGTGGCGTGATTCGTGCATCAGAAGCAATGATTAGCGAAAGTGGGTCGCCTTTATGTAAATTCCATTCACGCATGATCACATTTTATGGTAAGTTCAAAAATAGGTCAAAGGTATTAATTTGTTTCCGTTTGATTAATGCTAGAATCTGCAAAAATTCTAAACAAACCAAAGGAGATATCAATGAGTTCTAAGCCATCATATGTGCGCGGATTATATTTTGAAGAATACCAGGTAGGCCAAAGGATAATTACTGCGGGACGAACGATTACCGAGAGTGATATTGTCAGTTTTGCTGGTCTCTCGGGTGATTTTACTCAGATTCATACAGATGCAGAGTTCAGTAAGGGTACGCCATTTGGACAACGCGTTGCTCATGGTTTATTGGGTATGGGGATAGGATCAGGATTAGCTGCACAAACTGGAGTGATGGAAGGAACGGTATTGGCATTTCGAGAAATCAAGAATTGGAAATTCATAAAGCCAATGTTTATCGGAGATACCATTCATGCGGAATTGGAAGTTTCATCTACAAAAGCAATCAACCGGATTGGCGGCGGCTCGGTGGAAATTATGTTGAGCATTATAAACCAGGATGATGAAACCGTTATGAAAGGAGTTTGGGTAGTTCTAATCGCTTCAAAATCCAGTTGATTTGCTGATAGTTCTGACCGTTTTTTATTGAATTATGAAGGATGATGATAATCTAAATAATTTTGAAACGCCTCGAGATCGATTCAAAAGGTTGCTCAAAAATATTGAAACACAAATCGGGATTGATAGTGATCCAGTGAATCACAAAAAATCCAGATGGTCTATGTCATTTGATGGTACCACTGAAAAAACATCTGATTTTCGAAGTGAGAACCTTGAATATGATTCTGGAGATCAAAATGAATTAGATGACACTGCTCCAGTAAAATTTGATACTAAACCAAATGGTACAAAGGTTGAGGAGGATACAATCCCATATGTCGCACAAAAGACATATGTCCCCTCACGATCCAATCAAGCTGCGACATATCCGCCAAGGCATTCACGAAGGTTTATAGGATGTATTGGTAGGATTATCTTGGCAATAGTATTCATTCTAGTCTTATTGGGCTTATGTGCTGCTTCATTCGGTCTATATCAGTATTACCAGATCGCCTCAGCTTTACCAGATATCAGTGATTTACGACAGCGTGCATCCCAATTTGAAACCACAAGAATACTTGATCGAAATGGAAATATCTTGTATGAAATTTTGGATCCTAATGCGGGTCGCAGAACATACGTACCACTGGATAAAATCTCACCATTTTTAGTGGCGGCGACAGTCGCAACTGAGGATAAAGGTTTTTACAGCCATCCAGGGTTTGATCCGATGGGGATTGTGCGTGCTTTTTTACAGAATTATCAGGGTGGGGGAATTGTATCTGGCGCTTCGACGATAACACAACAATTAGCACGGACTCTAATATTTTCTCCTGAGGAAAGATTTGAACAATCCTATAACCGCAAGATTCGAGAAGCGATTCTAGCGACGGAGATCACCCGAAGATATACAAAAGATGAAATATTGGAACTATATTTAAATGAGATTTATTATGGCAATTTGGCATATGGGGTTCAAGCTGCAGCTGAAACATATTTCAACACGACCGCTGATAAATTAACAATAGGTCAGGCAGCTTTTTTGGCTGGGTTACCACAAGCTCCTGCAGTTTACGACGTTTATACAAATGCAGATATAACCTTTTCGCGGTTGGAAGATGTTCTGGTATTGATGTATCAATCCAGCCAGGAACAAGGGTGTATTTATGTAAGTAACAATTCACGCAGGATTTGTCTATCACCTGTCGAAATAACCAACGCAGCAGTTGAAATAAGGAACTTTGATTTTGAATCACCTGATGTAGAGATTCGATCACCTCATTGGGTTACTTACATAAGGTCCCTGCTGGAAGAACAATACGATGCCCAGACTATATACCGTTCTGGTTTTACGGTTTATACGACTCTTGATCCAGCACTGCAGAGTCATGCTGAAAAATCTATAAAAGATCAATTAAAGACTTTAGAGAATAACAATGCAAATGATGCCGCTCTTGTAGCCATACGACCAACTACAGGTGAAATCCTTGCTATGGTAGGTTCTTCTGATTTTTTCAATGAGGATATTTCTGGTCAAGTGAATATGGCAACCAGCCCTAGACAACCCGGATCAGCCATGAAACCGATTACCTATTTAGCTGCATTTGAAAAAGGATGGACTCCAGCGACATTATTGTGGGATGTACCTTCTGAGTTTCCCCCATCTGGATCTCCAGATGATCCGCGACCTGCGTATAAACCGGTAAATTACGACGGGAAATATCACGGACCAGTTACAATCCGAACTGCACTGGCGAATTCATACAATGTGCCAGCAGTAAAAGCATTGGAATTTATTGGAATTTATGATGATCCTTCAAATGGGTGGGAAGATGGATTCATTTCAATGGCTCAAAGACTGGGAATAAACAGCCTGAACCAGCATGATTACGGTCTCTCCTTAACCCTGGGAGGCGGAGAGGTTACGCTGTTGGAATTAACAAATGCTTATGCAACAATCGCTAACAACGGGCGTCTGGTACCCCCAGTAGCAATTACTCGTATCTTGGACCACAATGGGGAACTTATATATGATTATGAACAACCTGCGGGGCTGCAGGTGATCCGGACAGAACATGCTTATTTAATTTCATCAATACTTTCCGATAATGAAGCCCGTACCCCAGCCATGGGCGCAGATTCCGTGCTGAATCTACCATTTCCTGCTGCTTCAAAAACCGGTACAACCAACGACTTCAGAGATAGTATTACAATGGGTTATACACCGGATCTCTCTGTTGGAGTGTGGGTTGGAAATGCTGATTACACTCCGATGAATAATGTAAGCGGTTTACAAGGAGCAGCACCAATATGGGGGAATTTCATGGAATTAGTTGTGCCAATAATAACTGGCGATCAACCATCGTCATTTATTCGACCTGGAGGAATTGTTGAGCGAGTGATTTGCAGTATCTCGGGCACAGAACCGTCAAAATGGTGCCCAGATCAAAGGAATGAATTCTTTGCTGCTGACCAGCTTCCATTGCCGAAAGAAGAAGATTTGTGGAAAGAAATATTAATCGACACCTGGACAGAACTAAAAGCCTCGCCGGAATGTTCAGAATATACTGAAGAAGAATTTGTTCTGAACGTCATCGATCCTTGGGCTAAAAAATGGTTGAAACAAGATCCGCATGGCATCAAGTGGGCAAAGGACAATGGTTTCCCTGATAAATTAAAATTCACTCCTCCACGAGAATGTACTGCGAATGATCCAAGACCAGTTCTGGAGTTTACCTCTCCTAAAGAATATGAAAGAATTACCTCAAGTCCACTGGGGATTTATGGTGCTGTGGACGCTACCGATTGGTTTAAATTTGTTAGTCTGGAATATGGGATTGGTGAAGAACCTGAAGAATGGGAAACCCTTGCTAAAGGAAATGAAAGGATTAATCGACCAGAATTGCTTTACACATGGGATTTAGCGGATCTCCCAGAAGGGTTAATTACCTTGCGCCTGCTAATGGAAAGTACTGAAGATACGTTTGCTGAAAAGTTATTACTGGTAAACATACAGGTTCCAACGCCCACACCAACTCCTACAAATACTCCCACACCCACACCAACATTCACACCCACTGCTACATTTACATTAACACCGACTTTCACATCAACACCTTCATTGACCCCAATCCCGACGGATACTCCCGAACCATCAGTTACACCCACGGAAAAACAGAAAACTCCAAAGAATACGAATACACCCAAAAGTACTTCAGTGGATGAAACGCCAGTACAATCGTTGGAAGAAACTCCAAAAGCTACGGAATCTGAAGAAACATCCCCTCTATTTTCCTTGAACCCTCTGAATATTTTTCAAAAGCTTCAGGTGGATGATTTCGTTTTTCCCTGGGAAGTAACAGACTAACTATAAAATTTAGAAGAAGGTCATTTGAGGGTCAGTGTTTGCCAGCGGATCCAAGGTTAAATTTTGAGCGAATTTACTGCGTGTGAGAAGTCGGTAATCAGCTAACCTTCTCAAATGACGGAATTTTAGGAAAATCCAATCCGTTTCCAGTAAATCTCCGAATCGTATATCGCGGTTAATCTTATAGCCAACTAATCCAGCTCTACCTCCAGGTATCAGGATAACCTTATTAGGAATTTTAGCCAATTCATCGGAAGTGTTGTGGATACCAAGTATCTCAGGGAGGGTTATCATTCCGAAAATGGCGGTTGTTATAATATAAAAGATATATTGCTTTTGGTTTGCATTATCATTCCAAATTAAAATTAATGGTTCTTTGAATTGTGAACCTAAGGTGAGATTACCGGGGTAATTTTTATATGTGGTGGTTTTGTATTCCAATAATGAACCAATTTGTTCAATTAGCCTGCTAACCTGGGATAAATCTCGCTTCCTAAATTCTAATAAATCTTGATCGCGTATTTTCCAAAATCCAGGATTTTCAGTTGATTCCTCTGCATAAGATTCCAAGCATTTTAATACTAACTTTGACTCAGGCGTAAGCAAACCTGGAAGCAATTTGCATACGGCTTTGTCAATATCTAAATATGTCGTTTCATGATATTTTCTGAGGAAGACAGCTGTTTCGGTTTCTACCTTGTCGGCTAATGATAGATAATTTCCTTTCTGATATTCTTTTCTATAATCTTTTACCTTTAACCAAAATGAAGCATTTTCCAAAGATACCTCACTCCTTACTGACTTGTTAAAGGTTTCTTCATCTGAAAAAGTTTCTTGAAGGGAGCTATTCAGTTTGTAATACACTTCACCGGGGACCATTTCCTTGAAAGAATTTCCTGGTGAATTGTTTTGCACGAAATTGGAAAATCCCGCCGCGTAAACACCTAAATACCTTGCTGGCTCTAAAATTGAAAGCATATACCCTGTGATTGGTTTGATAAATTGATTTTGGATATAATCAGCAGATATTTTTGTAACATCAATAATTCCCGCTGATATTTCAATACCAGCATTTTTGCATAGGATTTGAATTTCTCCGGATTCAATCCGCTGTGCAATATTTAATAGCCTGAACCCAGCCAACCAAGCGGAGGTTAATACCGAACCAAGGTAAGCTGATTCGGCTTCGCTTATAAGCCCCAAAAAAAGTATGCCTGGTTTGTTAAATCGAGTCATATCTAAGAATGTTTTATACAGAGCAGAACTGTGCCAGTACCAGTCATATCTTTTTCGACGCAGGATCCCTTTGATTTTTGATGCTGAACTATGTCCCCACAACCATCCAGACCAGATAACGGAGAGTGACCAAAAGGCTTGATTAGGGCGGGGGAGAGCACTCACTGCAGAATTTATTGCAATTGGTTTTGGATATTTATTTAATTCTTGGGATAATCCGCTGAACCGGCCGTCATAAATACAGATTCCTCCGGAATCAGGTGGAATTTCGGGCCAGAAAGAAATCGGGATAATTTTTTGGATTTCATCAAAGGCGGAAATACTATTTACCCAATGGGAAACCGCTCTTTCCAATTCCAACCATATATTTTTTTCTAGGTATTGCGAGTAAGTCTTAAGAATTTTCGGACGTATGCGTTCCAGGGGATGTGGCCATAATTTTGTCCCTTGATCTAGAACTGCCAGCAGCAAACCTGATAATGATTTTTTGTGATCCGTAGGAATGTTGTCAAACTTGTTTAGTAAGGTAAAAAGGGCGTAAATAGCTCTTGGTGAATAAACTGATAAAGCTTGATCGACATAAATCCTGTCAGGATCTTCCAAAGATGCAATTCTTTCCAGAGCTCTTGCTTGATGAAGTCCTCTTGATCCAAACCTGTCCGAACGTTTTACATCAACTTCTGTTGTCTGAAATATCCCACTTTCGTAACAATGTGGACAGCTATATATTCTGCTTGAAGGAACCTTTGCATCTCTCTCCCAGATAAATGCTTCTGCCGGTACAGATTTCCCGCATTGAACACAATCCGTTAGATATAACGAATTGATATAATCCTCAATCCTTGTATCACCTTTCGTTTCAGAAGCAATATATGCCAAAGCAGATTGGAGTTGTAGTCCAGATGGAGGATCCGCTAAAAATTCAATCAAAAATCTAATAACAGGATTATGGGCCGCAACAAGCACTTTATAACCGGATCGGGCGATTTCAATTGGAATCCAAGGTGTTGTGCCAAAAGGATCCAAGACCCAATCGCCCTTACCAACTTGCGTTTGCAGCCAATCATTGACTACTCCGAAAGGTAATTGAGGCAGGAATCGACTTAGCGGGATTTGATCTTCAAGATATTTCCCAGGAATGAATGGGAGTTTGCCGATCATCCAATATATATAAAAATTTTCTAATCAATTCAATTTACTAAAATAATCATCAGGACAATACTTAAAAAACAATTACTATCCGATGATTCCAATAGAGCAGCTAATTTATGAGATGGTTACCTTTTGTTTGGATTTGAGCTGACATCTTAATTTACAATTGGATTTTATTGATTAATTTAAATTGAGTACATCGCGTATACGTGGAATTGCCCAATCAATCGTTTCCTGGTTAATTATCAATGGTGGAGCGAAGCGAATTACATTTTTATGTGTTTCTTTGGTAAGGATTGACCTATCTTTTAATGCTTCACAGAAACGTCGCGCGCCACCAGCTTCAGGATTTAGTTCGACACCGATTAATAAACCTTTTCCGCGTACTTCCCTTACATGTGGACTGGGAATTTCAGCCAAATGTTCTAACATGTATTCACCCATTTCAGCGGCGTTCTGAACCAGGTTCTCATCACGTATTATCTGAATTGCTGTACGGGCAACCGCGATTCCTAAAGGATTTCCACCAAAAGTTGATCCATGTTCACCGGGCGAAAATAACCCCAATATTGGTTGATCTGCAAGTATAGCTGAAACAGGATAGAAACCACCGGAGAGAGCTTTACCAACGATCAGAATATCAGGTCTTACATCTTCATAATCGCAGGCGAATAACCTGCCTGTTCGTCCCAATCCTGTTTGAATTTCATCTGCGATAAGTAATATATTCTGCTCGTCACAAATATTCCGTAATTGATGTAAATAACCTTCCGGTGGAACGAGTACTCCAGCCTCTCCTTGAATTGGTTCGATTAGAACAGCGGCCGTATTTGGATTAATTATATCGATTATGGCATTAATTTCACCGAATGGGACTGATTTAAATCCAGGAATAAAAGGTCCGAAATCTTTTTTATAAGTCGGTTCGGTGGAAAAAGATATTATTGAAATCGTCCTTCCATGAAAATTATTTTCAAATGTAAGGATATCCGCATCAAATTTAGGAATGCCTTTTACTTGATACGCCCATTTGCGGGCTAATTTAATTGCAGTCTCTACGGCTTCAGCCCCACTATTCATCGGCAATACCATGTCAAAGCCTGAAAATTCGGAAAGCTCTTTGTAAAAGTGCGCAAGCTGGTTGTTTCTGAATGCCCTGGAAGTTATTGTGAGTTTGGCTGCCTGGTCCGTCAAGGTTTTTAAAATACGCGGATGTACATGACCTTGATTCAGAGCTGAATAAGCGCTGAGGCAATCCAGATAGCGTTTCCCTTCAACATCAAAAACCCAGACACCTTCCCCTTTTTCAATTACTACATCCAGCTCATGGTAAATATTTGCGCCATATTGTTCTTCAAGCTTTATATATTCCTGTGAGTTCATTTATGTTTTCCGAATTTATTTGCCTAAACGACTAAATTAATGAAATTGTTTGATAGAACACAAGCAACGTACTACCATATCGGCGCTGTTCAAATTCATTTACCTTCACCGTATTTATGGTTTGGTACTCAGATGGATGGATTTGAACGATAATCCAACCATCTTTGGACAACCAATGATATTCACTATCAATTCCCATAAGGGCTTTTATCCATAATCCCTTATATTGCGGCGGAGCAATATAAATATAATCGAATTTTCTGGTTGGTGCTTTATTAATATATGCCAGGGCATCAGATTTTATTACCTCGGCGGATTTTTTTAGATTTGTGATTTCTAGGTTATGTTTTATGGTTTTAATCGCTTTATTATTGTTGTCAATGAACAATACAAAGTTCGCCCCACGGCTTAATGCTTCTATGCCTACGCTTCCAGTTCCAGCGAAAAGATCTAACATAATTGAACCCACAATATCCTGGCCCAAGATATCAAATAGTGATGTCTTAACCCGGTCTGTTATTGGTCGAGTTGAGTTTCCTGGAACAGAGCGCAGCCTGCGTCCTTTTGAAGTACCGCTAATTACCCTCAGCTTCGACATTATTTGATTTCTTCTAAAGGGTCAGTTGAGATTTCACTGGTAATTTTAATGGCTACTTATTGAAATTTTATAAATAATCTACACTTTGTCGAGCGCTTATAATATTTCCATAAGGAACTGTGATGGGCAAGACACAACCAGTTCCGAGGATGAGCCGTATACCATTTGTCTCGTCGATCGCGCGCAAGGTATCGCTGTTTACTGATTGAGGTGTTCCAAGTACCATCGAACTTTTCCTGCTCAATCCACCACAAATTGTCCCACTCCAGATTTCTTTGGCTTCAACCAATGAAGGATATGTTTCTCGATCATGCCAGTTGATGACATTGATTGGATAATCCAGAAAGAGTTTAAACATAACGTCCTGGCCGTGGATATGAAGCATATTGAGCCACATTTCATCTGCTGCTTCTAATACTTGAAGATCGTAGGATTTTCCAAATTCCTCATATTCTTCCTGTGTAAGAATTCCGAATTGACCATGTTGTACTGCATAAAAGATCCCAGCAACTCCAGTCAACTTGATTGCTTCAATAAACCGACGAGTTGTCTCTGTAATCTTTTCCAATCCTTCATGCAGCGCTTCAGGATATTTCCTAATGTACACATTGAGATTGCCCTTGCCAACCAGATTTTTAGCCTGGGATAGGGGGTTGAAAACTGTTTGGATTATTGGTGTGGAAGGTCCTAATTCATTGAATAATAAACGCAGACAAGTAATTTGATCCGCCAGAAATCCTTTCTCAGGATCAAGAATGGGTAGTTTACCAAAATCATCGGGTTTGGTAATTACACGATTGATATACTCTCGTGTTCCTTCAGAAGATCCTCTCCATTCATCACGAGCTCCCCAGTCCTTCAAACAAAAAGACGAGGAAGGTGAGACTTTAACAATATCAAAATCGAAGGTTTTTTGAAAGTGGAGCGTGGCATTTGCCAATCCCTCTGGAGTTTGATCGTCCACTGGAAAATGTCTCCAAAGAGCTATAGGAATTCGATCGGGCTTTTCACCAGATAAGCATATTTCGATTCGGTCACGATGTGAGACCATAAATTAACCTCCCAATTTCATAAATGTGATTTTTCATTCCACGTCCCCATAAGTCCAATACCTGTTTACAAAAAAATTCCAGAACATCACCAAAATTACAGCAAAGGCAAGGGTAAGGTTGTCTGTTAGAAACTTACTCGTAAAATATGGAATTTCAAAAGGAAGGTTTGAAAGCAAAGAAAAAACAATCGGTTCTACTAAAGCTAAGGTTGGAATGCGGATCGCTAATCCGATGATACTGACGATA
>Ga0180437_10000318_pt1 | contig 95570 bp, 124 predicted proteins | sample SS_ome_4_FD_132410 | JGI IMG/M metagenome (GOLD analysis project Ga0180437, IMG submission 132410) | Hypersaline lake sediment archaeal communities from the Salton Sea, California, USA - SS_3_D_1 metaG | ecosystem: Environmental > Aquatic > Non-marine Saline and Alkaline > Hypersaline >...
GCCCGGTGAGGCGCCATGACCTCCTCGTCCTCCACGTCCACCACGTTCGTGGACCCGCACTTCACGCAGGTCTCGGAGTTCACGCGGTTGTGCTCGCGCTTCTGCTCCGTGCTGGGCCACTTGTAGGAGTACCAGCGGTTCAGGTGCCCGCAGTCCCTGCACTTGGTCTTGCAGAGTTCCACGTCTACTTCTTCGCCTTGCGATGTGGGTTCAGCTCTCGAAGCGGCCAGCGCATCTTCGCGGACTCCCAAAGCACGAGCGAGACCTCAAGCATCTCCTCGAGACTGTCCACGACGTAGACGTTCGGCAGGCGCAGCTTGATCAGGTGCTGCCTGACCAGGGCCCGAGTTCGCAGGGACTCCCTGGCCTGGCTCCGAGGGTTCTGGCTCCCGTCCTCGTTCAGGCGGTCGTCGAGCCGCTTCCCCCCGGGGTCGCGTTCCGCGATGTCCTGGGCGATGAAGATGACGAAGTCGCGCCTGTCGTCGAGCCTGATGGCCTGGAGCATCGAGAACCCGGTCTCGGCCAGGGAGCCGAAGCCGTAGGTCTCGTTCGTGACCGGGAACAGGATGATGGCGTCGTTCGCGAGGTGCGTGGCCTCGACGTCGGCCATCGACGGGTCCCAGTTCTCGACCTGCGGGTTGTACCACTCGATCCCGAGCTCGTCGTACTTGGGGATGAAGAGGTCCTCGCGCCAGCGGCTTCCGCCGCACGTTCCGAACATTCCGATGCAGAGCATGGTGGGCCTCCTAGTACCTGTAGAGCATCCGTGTGTTGGAGGGGAAGATGTCGAAGTAGTCGATGTCGCCGTAGCAGGTGCTCTTGGTGCCATCGGCCGTGTTCTCCCTCCACACGGTGACGGCCTCGTCCCACGAGACGGCCCCCGTCACGTCCGTCCAGCAGTTGTCGAAGCCGTCGTACAGGCGCACGACGTAGAGTCCCGTCTCCGATGGCCTGTACGTGGGTTCCTTCGGCATCCTAATCCTTGTCAGAAAAAGACCATCGACTCATGGAAACCAACTACCCCCTATCACTGGGGCATCGTAACATCGCGAATCTGTAACGGTGATGGCGCCGTACCCGTGCACTTGACCGGAATCGTAGCAGCCGTAGTCGGGATCCGGGTCAGTCCCGTCGTACGAGAAGAGCCGAGCGCAGTGATCCTCGGTATCGCACCAGACCTTCTGCACGTGGCCCAAGGACGGCCGACAGTCTCCTAGGAAGTCGATACCTGGATCGCCGTCCCAGTCGAACTGAAGCCTGACCTCCAGTGTCTGGTCGTCATCTGGAAAACCCACAGACAGCCTCGTCGAATTGTGCGGAAGCTGCGGATTGTCGCAGTAGATCTCACCGCTTCCCGGAAGATCCTGGGAATGGCACCCTTCAAGATCGAATGCCAGGCCGCTGTCGAAGCTGAAGTGTCCGAAGCCCCAGCTGTGGCTGGGAACGAGTTCCGCGTCGACCGTCTTGTCGCTGTCGAAGACGGCGATGGCGATAGATCGCGAGAACCACTCGTACCCGAGGTCTTCCGTGCGGAAGTCCAGGTCGTACTCTCCGTCCACCACGCCAGGGAGCGAGTAGGCGCCCGACGAGTCCGTCTCGCAGGCGGGCCCCGCCCCCGTTCGAATCCTCACGACGACGCCGGAAATCGGGTCGCCCGTTACCCAGTCGGTGACCACACCGCTGATCTTGAATTCCTCGAGGTTCTGCTCCTTGCAGAATCCGTCCAGACAAGCCTCGTCTGGCTCGCACTCGTCGTCGCTCTCGCAGGGTTGAGAATCGCCGGGAAGGCACGACCCTTCCGAGCAGACCTCGTGTGCGCCACACGACTGCAGGTACTGCCAGAAGCCATTGTCGTCGCAGCGCTCGACGTTCTGTCCGACGCATCGGTAGGTGCCGGGCTCGCAATCGCCTTCGTCGCCGCCCGTCTGCTCGTTATCTTCTCCACCGCTGGTGGCCGTGTTCTCTCCGCATCCGAGGAGGGACGACATCATCGAGATGTTGAGCACGTATCGAACCATCAAGCGCATCCGGATTGTGGTCGTCTGAACCGCCGCAGGACGGTTTGCGCGGCTGACGCGGGTGTGCCGTTGCGTGTTGGCGAGTGCATGTACAGCCATTCTCGTTCTCCTTACCGGACGATGCCGAGCGTTCCGTCCTCTGTGAGGACGAGGGAAGGGAGGGGGCAACGGGGAGGCGAGCACTCGCCGACGACTCCGTCCGAGGTGTACGCGAGCACGGGAACGGGGGGAGTGACGTCCAGGTCGGGCAGAGACCGAATGTGGTTCTCCCACTGGGACAGCGAGAGGAGCAGGTGGTCCGCGAGCATCTCCTCGGCAGCGGGGACGCTCCAGTCGTGGACGCAGAGAGCCGTCTCGGCATCGACGTCGTAGACCGTCCGGTGGTAGCGGTCGAGCTCGGAGCGAGCGTGCCTGGAGGTGATCATGTAGCGGTGGCCCGAGTGCCCTCCCACCGTCAGGAAGCGCTGGTACCTCTCGAAGTCCTCGACCTGCTCAGGGGTCAGGAAGACCCGCAGCACCTCCGTGGCGCGGACGTGGGCGCGCGCGAAGTCGGGGGCCGGACACCCGAGGACCGGCTTGGAGACGGACACGGCCGCCACCGCCCTCTCGGGCTCCCCGGCGGCGAGGCGACGGAACGGGATCACGTTGTCCTCCACCGCCTCCTCCTCCTCGGTCTTCCCGGCCCGGATCTCGTAGAGCCTGTCTCCCTCCGTGATGACCACGCTGATCGTCTCCCGTCCGCCACGCAGGTTCTCCGTGAGGAGCTGGGCGACCCTCCCGATGGGGGCACGGAGCTCCACGCACGACTCCTCGGAGCCGAATGCCTCGAGTCGCGCGGACCTCCAGGACTCCTCGGTGGCCCACGGCCTCCGCAGGAGACGGCCCTTCCTGAGCGACCGCCTCCTCAGCACCTCGACTGCCGCGAGCTCGGCGCGGGTGAGCCGCGTCATCTCTACTCGGGTCCGGCGAGATCCGAGTCGGGTCAGCCGGATGTCGCCGTACCACGTGGGCACGAACCACCGGAGCGGCTCGCCGCTCACGACCCGCCCTCCCGGGTGAACCACCAGAAGCGGGTCCTGAACTCCTCGCGCATCGCGGCGAACCTCTCGCGCACGTCGTCTCCGTCGCACGTCTCGCAGACCATGAGGTTTCCGCAGACGTCGCCGCCGAGCACGAAGCGCCAGTAGTCGCCGACCTCGAACCTGTGCCCGCAGAGGTAGCAGCGAAACCTCTCGCCTGGCCTGCCGCCAGCCCACGGAAGCTTGGTCTGTTCCTCGGTCGCGATCTGCGGCTTCTGCGAGGTCCAGCTAGCCATCTCTCGCCTCCGCGCGTTTGGCCCGGATCTCGGTCCACCGCGCCCTCTCGGCCTCGCGCTCCTCATCCTCTCGCACCCTCCTGAGTTCCTCGTGCGTCTCCTCGCCGAGGCCGTCGAGGATCCGGGGCTCCGTCACGTCGATCTCGGTCGCCACGATGGTCCGAGGGACCTCGTGCTTCCTGTCGTGCAGGTGGGTGCGGAAGAGATGCCGGGCCTCCGGGGCGTTCCGGGCTAGGACGAGCTTCGGGTGCACTAGGGGTTCCCCGGAGAACATGGTCCGGGGGCCGCTCACGAGCCAGACTCGGCAGCTCCTCTGGTACTCCTCGAGGCCCTCGTCGATGGCGCGGGCGTGGGCCCGGAGCTCCGCGACGGTCGGCCTGTCGTCGCTCATGATGCCCTCCTCTGCTCGGCCAAGAGGACCGACTCGTGGAGGATCTCCAGGCGCGTCCTGAGCTCGCCCACGGCCGCGTTCGGGTTGCGCTCGCCGCAGACGAGATCGGCCTCGATCTCGCGGCACTTCTTGAGGACGAGCCCGACCTGCGTCGACAGGCCAAAATCCGGCGTCCTCTCGGCCCGCTCGACTCGGGGGCGCAGCCGAGACGGCGTGGAGTCGTACAGCTCCCGCGCCTCGGCCTTTCCGGCCTCGCTCGTCCAGCCGAGGTACGTCCCCTCGACGCGCACGTCGTAGGCGACGCCGGCGATCTGGGCGTCGTTGATGGGCTTCGTTCCGAGATGCAGGTCGAGCTCGCGCTCGGCCGCCCGGACGATGGCGTCCCTCATCTTGTCGGACAGACGGCTCTCAGGCATCGCCCTTCACCACGTTTAGGAGAGGGGTACCGGTACACCTGTCCCTGCCCGTCTGGGCGAAGACGGCCCACCGATTCAGGTCTTCCGTCGCCCCGGGGTAGTCCTTCGTGCACGGCCAGAAGTTCTTGCCCACCGGATGCTGCGCGCGGCCCAGGGGCCACTCGACGCAATACCAGCCGCGCTCGCGGCACTCGACCACGCCGGGAAACTCGCCCGTCCACGCGGCCTTCTGCGGATCGTGGTCCTCGCAGCCGGGGCCGAGACTCGCGCACATGAGACGCTGCTGGCCACATGCGGTGCAGTTCTCGACGTCGCAGCCGGGCTCGTGAGGCTCGCCGGGCTCTACCCCACAGTCGGGACAGGTTCGTTCTGACATGCTTCGTCCTCCTCGGGCCTCTCTTGAGGGGGGGCGATGGTCGCGAGGATCTCGGCCATACGTCGTTCGACCGGCCCGTGCGCCAACCCTGGAATCTCTCCGATAAGCCGACCAAGGCTCTCGAGCTCCTCGAGCATCGACACCCTCGTTGCCGCCTCGTCCCTTCGACGCGTCGCCTCCCTCATCTCGATCAGCGAAAGGTCCTTCTCGCGCTCGAGGTCGCTCTGTCCTCCGCGAGATCCCTGGCCATGACCCACGAGCACCCCCTGCACGTCCTCCGTGATGCGGATGGCGGACTGGTCGTCGCCGTAGTGCACGTGCTCGAAAGCATTTCCCGACCGCGAGGGCCCCGCGTCGAAGTCCTCGACCCGCGCCCTCATCTCCTTGCGGAGCGCGCGGGCGATCTTCAGGAGCGTCTCGACCCTCGCGTATGCGCGCGGGTCGCGCCCCCGGTGGAGGCTCTCCACGGCCTCGTCGGTCACGAGCTCGAGCGCCCGGGCCAGGCGCCCCTCTGAGGGGGCCTCAGAGACGCCGTGAGGCGTGGTGGCATCCGTCTCGGACATGGCTCCCCTTATACCCGCGCCGTCGTACGAGCCACGAGGGCGCTCCCGAGAGCCACCCTCGACACCGGGGCGTTGATCCCGCGCGGAACGCGGCGTCAGGCATCGGCATCCCCGCTCGGGTACGGCTGCGCCAGCTCGGTCGCGAGGGTGGCGATGATGCTCGGAAGAGAGAACACGTTGTTGTCGGGGTCGTGGGGAAGCGCGTCGCACAGCTCGTCGAGCGCCTTCTCGCGGAGGTGCTCGTCGGTCTCGACGACCTGCTCGGGCGCGTCGATCTTCCGAAGCCGCTGCAGGCGCCTGTGACGCTGCACCACCTTCATCAGGAGCAGGAAGGTCGGGTAGCGCGTCGCCAGGCGTCCCATCCTGTCCGCGACCCGCTGCTCCTGGGGCGTGAGCTCCCCGTCCTCCTCGTCCATCCAGTCGTCATTCGGTGCCTCGTCGTCGTCGATCATGTGGTCACCAGGCGATCTTGAGGCCCATGCGCTCCCTCATGTGGAGGAGGGCCTCGGCGTTCCCGCGGGCGTCGTCGACGGGGTGGTGGGTGTGCTTGGTCTTCCGCAGGTGCTTGAAGTTCTTGAACACGTCGCGGACGAGCCCCTTGTAGAGGCTGCCGAGGTTCGTGCTCGAGAAGCCGAACGGGTTGGAGCCGAGGTAGCGGTGGAAGTAGTAGTTCACGAACTGCCAGTCGAATCCGTTGTTGTCGGCGACGAATCGCGCATCTGGAACCGTCTGGCCACGGCTGCTCCTCGTGGCCGCGTTCTCCCGCACCCACGCGTCGAGGCGACGCATCTCCTCGGCCGGATCAGGAAAGGCCATGCACTCCTCGCGCGTGTGGCCCGAGACGGCGAGCGCCTCCTCGATCCACTCGTCGGAGATCGGGCAGAACCGTCCGTAGAACGTCCGCTCGAGGCCGGGCTCGACCACGACGGCCCCGAGGCTGACCATGCTGTAGAGGCCCGGGCACGGGCCGTCCGCCTCGATATCGACCGAGAACCACGTCATGGACGTTATACACGCGCGGGAAAATTCTAGATCCCGTCCGTCACGACGTGGTCCCTGAACACCTGTCGGTCGTGTCGGCCCAGGAGAATGTCCGGGTTCGCGGCGTGATAGCCCCTGATCCTCCTGGGGTCGAGGCCCAGCCGCAGGGCGAAGTCCCCGGCCACGCGCTTCATGTGGTCGGCCATGCCGACCGAGTGTCCGACCAGGCACACCTCCTCGCCCGTGTTCGCGAGGTGTACTAGGGCCCTGAGGATCATCTCGGTCGTCTTGCCGGTGCGCCGCGTCATGGCCTCTCTGCGCGAGATGCCGAGTTCGCCGTGCTTGAGCCGAGCGTCGGCCATCTGCCAGCGCGCCTCGAGGGCGTGCTCGCGGGGGTCGCGGAGTCCCAGGCGGCTTCGGAGATCTTCGACGGTGACCGGCATGATCCTCATCCCTTCGGCATGTTGAGCACGAACTTCACGATCTCGGGCCCCCCCTCGGTGAGGTTCCCGAGGGCGCACTGCTCCGCGAGGTAGCGCAGGACCTTGGCCTTCGTCTCGCGGAGCACCTCGGGCAGGTCCTTGCCCGACGCGCCGAACCTCGGTCCCGCGGCGCCGACTACCGAGCTGTAGACGGGGGTCTTCAACTCGTCGTCCAGGCGCACGGTCACCCCGATCACGACCTCGACGTCCGCCCGCTCACCCACTCGTTCAGTCTCCCTTGACGATCGGAAATCCCCGAGCCGAGGGCCCCTTGGGAGCCGCCCGCGGACCGGCACGGCAGACGCGGTCGCGTCGTCGTCGCCTGGGAGCCATCGACCCTTCGGTGGTGGGCGTTCCCCCCTCGTAGGGCCGCGTCTCGCCGCCCTCGTCCGGGATGGCCTCCCCCAGCACGGCCCCCTCGTCGGGGTGCTTTTCGGCGAGCTCGTGGGCAGCCTTGGCCCGCGCCATCTGGAGGTCGATCTCCCCGGCCGAGGGAACCAGCTTCTCGACGACGTGCTCCTCGGGCTCGCCGTCGCCGGGCAGCATGGCGCCCACCCGGTCCTCGACGGGCGTCCGGTCGCTCCGAGGCGGCGGATTCTTTCCGACGAACTCGCGGAGCGTGCTCATGGTCCTAACGCGTGATGAAGCAGGCGGCCATGTGGCCGTCGCGGCTGACGGCGCAGAACGAGCCCGGCTCGAGCAGGCTGCTGCGCAACACCTCCACACCGAAGATCCAGACGCGGCCCCCGTCCCACCGTATCTTGTCGGAGTCCTTCATCTTGCGGACGTCGGCGAAGTCTCGGCACGAAGTCACGAAGCTGCTGACCTGATGTCCGGCCTGCTCCATGAGGGCCACGGCGTCGGCCACACTGCTCTCGGACAGGGGCGCGATCACAGGGATGGGGTGGGCGCACAGCCACTTGGGATACCCATCCCCGCGAAACTCGCCGAGTTCCCGCAGCTTCGCCACCGTCCAGGGCACCGGATCGACCTCCCCCTCGACGAGCGTCCCCGACTCGTCGTCGGGCAGACGCCCCTCCGCGCCTGCGACCCGGACCTCGGCCCAGCTCTCCGAGTCCGGGCCCGTCTTGAGGTAGAGCCGTCCGACCCCGTCGTCGTTGCGGAAGTAGAGGCTTCCCGGCGACCCGCAGATTCTGTCTTTGCCCGGGTGTTCGGTGCCCGTCTGAAACTCGACGCTGGGGGCTCCGGCGCTGCTGATCGTCAGCGACGATGGCGCGTCCGTGGCGTCCCACGCGACGGCATTCGTGGCCGTACCCGCCGTGGAGAGCGTGAAGGTGCCGCCGCTCGCGTCGCCTCCCGTGATGACGAAGTCGCCCCCTGAAGCCGTCGTGGAATTCCCACCGCTGATCGTGACGGATCCTCCGCAACGGGGGACTGTTTCCCGGCCCTCTCCGATGGCGTCAACGTGGCCGTGCGTCCGCTCAGCATCTGGGCCCTGTTCCGCGACCTCGCGGACCACGCCGGTCCCCCCGCACGCGCCGCACCTCGTGTCGCTCGTGAACAGGACGACCCTGCCCTTTCCGAAGCACTCGGGACACCTCGTCATGACCTCACCCTACCGAGGGTAGAGCCACCGGGAGACCTCCGTGAGGATCGCGTCCTCCTCGACCAGGTTGGCTCGGGCGTGCTCGTGGATGCTTTTCACGAAGTCGGGCTCGTCCTCGACGGAGACGCGTCCGACCCAGATGCCGGCCCAGTTCACGGCGACCTCCACCGGTCCCGCCTCCTCCTCCTCCACCACGTTGACGATCACCCCCTGCGACGGGGCGCTGGCGACGAGGACGGTCGGCCCGCGCTTGGCCTGGCGCATGAGCCACCTGGTACTCCTGGCCCACTGAAGGAAGTTCTGCTTCGCGTCGGGACTCATGCTCGACCCCCGGTGCCGGGATCAGCGGTCTCGGACCGCCCCGACACCCCTACCCGCGCCGGGCCTATAGGGCCATCACCCGTGGAGTGCTTTTTCACGAAGGGGCCCACGAGGTGTAGAACCACCATGAGATGCCCCAAGTGCGAGGGGACGGGACGGGTCCAGCGGACGGCCGTCCCCAAGACGTGTCCGGCGTGCCACGGCGACGGCGAGTTCGACCTGGATCCCGTGGCGGCCTTCCGCCTGCCCACGGTCGAGCGCATGGAGCTCGGTCGCCACTACCTGAACTACAACAACGTCTACACGCGCCCCGTCGCCGTCGTGGAGACCGAGGAGGGTCCGCACGTCGTGCTGATGCGCTTCTACCGGCCCTCGTGTTGGGCCTGGATCGAGCGCTCGATGAAGATGTTCTACGGGCGCCACGACCGTCGCATCGGAGATCCGGGTCCTCGCGAGGTCAGGGGAACCGCCTGGTCGCGAGTCAGCGCGCTCCCGCTCCGTCACCTGCGCTGCAACCGGAGCAATCCCACGTGGGAGATCGAGTACGGCGACTGGAAACGCGCCCTCGATGACCCGAAGATCTGACAGACTCCTCCCGCCGACTGATGCCTCCCGCCGTCGTCATCACCAACGACGTCTACATGCGTCGTCCCGGCATCCTGGCCCCCGAGGACGAGGACGTCCTCGGCCACGCCAGGCGTGCCGTCTCGATCGTAGAACTCCTCGAGGTCCTCGACGATCTGCCCGAGGAGGAGCGACCTCCCGAGCCCGTGCCGGGCCTGTTCAGCCTGACGCCCGAGCAGGTCGGAGAGATGGGCTTCGCGGCCTCGCGCGCGGCCTCGGAGTTCTCCAAGCACGCGACGCTCGTCGTCACCCTCGAGCGGGCCCGGGAGATCCGGGAGCTCAGGTGCGAACTGCGACACTCGTGGCGCGCGCTCGCGGCCGAGTGCCATGCGCGGTGGGACGGGCGCTGGGAACCCGCCTCCAACCAGCTCATGGGCATGGAGCTGTGCGAGCGTGCCGCCCAGCTCCTTGAGGAGAACGCCCACGAGATGCCGTGGAACGACCTGTGAGCGGCCACGCGTCTGATCTCTTCGATCCACCCCTCCCCGCGAAGGGGAGAGGAACGAGACCTTTGGTCTCGTTTCCTATGTACCCGCTTGAATCCGCTTCCCCTTTTTCAGGGGAAGGTGAGGACTATCTGTCCGCCGAAGACGAACACGGACGAGGGGCTTGAATCCACTTCCCCTTTTCAGGGGAAGGCTAGCTCGACCCAGACGACGGACCGAGTCTGCACCGCTTGAATCCACTTCCCCTTTTCAGGGGAAGATACGGTCCCGCGCACGGCGATCTTCAGAGCCGGGATCCTCTAGCTTGAATCCACTTCCCCTTTTCAGGGGAAGGTGAGTGCCGGGAAGGGCCGAGTGGGGAGCCACGATGGCGCTTGAATCCACTTCCCCTTTTCAGGGGAAAAAAGATGATTCCCACCGAGCGCGACGCTCGTCCTGACCACGCTTGAATCCACTTCCCCTTTTCGGGGGAAGGTGAGCAGCACCTGTGCGAGCTGGTGCACGACGACATCGTGCTTGAATCCACTTCCCCTTTTCAGGGGAAGGTGAGGCTCCCCTGCCCTCCCCGGCCTACTCGCCCGCCGCGCTTGAATCCGCTTCCCCTTTTCAGGGGAAGAGAGCTGCACGACATCCGCCAGACGTACGGACTCGACGTGCTTGAATCCGCTTCCCCTTTTTCAGGGGAAGAGAGACCGGTCCGTGCTCTCTCGATGACGAGGGCCTCCGGGCTTGAATCCGCTTCCCCTTTTTCAGGGGAAGAGAGGCAGGCCATCGTGTTCGCGGCGCACGGGAGAGACGAGGCTTGAATCCGCTTCCCCTTTTCAGAAGAAGGTGAGCCCCGTTGTCTCCGATGCCAACGGGGTTTGGACTCGGCTTGAATCCACTTCCCCTTTTCAGGGGAAGATGAGTGCAGGACGCGCCCGAGCTAGTGCGCCGGCGGCGGTGCTTGAATCCACTTCCCCTTCTCAGGGGAAGATGAGGAGTAGAAGGAGGGAGAGGAGTTTTCTGATGGACAAGCTTGAATCCACCTTGCCTTCTCAGGGGAAGGTGAGGCTCCCTCACCATGTCGATCTGGTTCAGCCCGGCCTGCTTGAATCCACTCCCTTCCAGTCGAAGGGAGTGAGTGGGAGGACCGCATGGCCGACCTCATCAGCCTCGCTCGTGCTTGAATCCACTCCCTTCAAGTCGAAGGGAGTGAGGGCTCGCCTGAGATCACGACTGGCGGCAAAGCGCTGCTTGAATCCGCTTCCCCTTTCAGGGGAAGGCGAGCACCGGCTGCAGCGTCTCGCGACGGAGCAGGAGATCGCGGGGCTTGAATCCGCTTCCCCTTTTCAGGGGAAGGCGAGCTGGGACCATGTGCAGGCCAGCGTCCGTGGCATCGCTTGAATCCACTTCCCCTTTTCAGGGGAAGGTGAGGAGGTCAACGCGTTCCTTGAGCACAAGAGGATGGAAGTACTTGAATCCACTTCCCCTTTTCAGAGGAAGGTGAGCGGGCCGGGAGAGTCCGAGGTGTTCAAGGCGCAGAAGCTTGAATCCGCTTCCCCTTTTCAGGGGAAGGTGAGGCCTCGAGGCCAACGAAGGGCAGCCAGGCTGTTCGGCTTGAATCCACTTCCCCTTTTCAGGGGAAGAGAGACGATCGCGCAGACGCACGCTGACATCGCGGACGCCAGCTTGAATCCGCTTCCCCTTTTCAGGGGAAGGTGAGGATACTGCGGCAGCAACAACGGCAACTACCTGCGAATGCTTGAATCCACTTCCCCTTCTCAGGGGAAGGTGAACGGTACGACTCGCAGTCACGTCGGATCCACACGCCGCTTGAATCCACTTCCCCTTTTCAGGGGAAGATGAGGGTTTCCTGCGCGTCGTGAACCGCCGTAGGAAGAGCCAGCTTGAATCCTCTTGCCCTTTTCAGGGGAAGACGAGGTCACAGTCCACGCCGCCTCGTCCGGTCTGATCACCGCTTGAATCCTCTTCCCCTTTTCAGGGGAAGGTGAGTGGTGAAGAGCGCAGCGGGGTTCGCAGAGCTCGTCGCTTGAATCCACTTCCCCTTTTCAGGGGAAGCGAGCGTGATGTGGTCAGTCCATGTGCCGAGCCAAGGCGGGCTTGAATCCTCTTCCCCTTTTTGAGGGGAAGCGAGTCTCATACGGCGGGCGTGCCAAGACCCTGGCAACGCGGCTTGAATCCAGTCCCTTCAGGTCGAAGGGAGCGAGTCGCCCGTGCCGACCCAATGTGGCGTCGTGCTCCCCCATGGCTTGAATCCACTCCCTTCAAGTCGAAGGGAGTGAGTTGGCCCTTGCAGGCCCCGTCGGCCAAGTCAGCGGCGCTTGAATCCTCTCCCTTCAAGTCGAAGGGAGTGAGCTGCGTACAAGGGACATGAACCCCCGAGCGTATCCCGCTTGAATGCGCTCCCTTCTAGTCGAAGGGAGTGAGAAGCGACCGTCGTAGGATGGAAGACCGTCCAACGTGCTTGAATCCACTCCCTTCCAGTCGAAGGGAGTGAGGCAGCAACCCGCCCAGGACGTGATCAAGGTGCTGTGGCTTGAATCCACTCCCTTCCAGTCGAAGGGAGTGAGGGACGAGCCAGTGAAGAACAAGAGCATCAGGAGGACAGCTTGGATCCACTCCCTTCCAGTCGAAGGGAGTGAGTTGACGATCTCTGGAACGAGGAACTCAGCGCGCAGAGAGCTTGAATCCACTCCCTTCCAGTCGAAGGGAGTGAGGTTCCTGTCGCCATGACTCATCGTCCATGCTCCTCGCTTGAATCCACTCCCTTCCAGTCGAAGGGAGTGAGACGGCATCCCACTCTTATACCCATCCGGGAGGGGTTCTGCTTGAATCCTCTCCCTTCAAGTCGAAGGGAGTGAGGCTTTCGTGCGGGTACGAGGCCCGCGTCGCTAGAATCCTCTTCCCCCCTTTCAGGGGGAGTGAGGGTGCGAGCCGACAAACGATGGGGCATCGAGCAGGGGCTTGAATCCTCTTCCCCCCTTTCAGGGGGAGTGAGTTCGTCAGTGCCGAATTCCCACGCCGACAGGCCCTCGGGCTTGAATCCTCTTCCCCCCTTTCAGGGGGAGTGAGACCCTCGAGGAGGAGATCGTGGAAATCGAAGAACTCAGGCTTGAATCCTCTTCCCCCCTTTCAGGGGGAGCGAGGGGGGTACGCGTCGATGGTGGAGATACTGGCGAGGCGCTTGAATCCTCTTCCCCCCTTTCAGGGGGAGCGAGTGCGAGACGGAACCATCTCATCTCCCGGTTGGAGGGACGCTTGAATCCTCTTCCCCCCTTTCAGGGGGAGCGAGAGGCGCTCTTGGTCCGCTGGCGCGGCATCGTTTCCGTCGCTTGAATCCTCTTCCCCCCTTTCAGGGGGAGCGAGGGCCCTCGCGCAGGCCCTCGTCATCCTTTCGGAATTTCGGTCAGGATGCACGCGGGGCGACCTCGCGCGTCCGAGACCGTCCCTAGTCGTTCGTGTTCCCGCTCTTCGATTGCCAGATAGCGCGGGGTCTCGCCCTCAGAACGGCATTTTGCACGCGAGGTCATGGATCCGCAACGTCGGGCCCCGCGTGCCCTCTATCCGTGCACCGGGGACAACAGCGACGAGGCTCGTCATCCTCTTGGTCGGGCAGGAGGTGCCCGCAGAGAAGCAGCTCGTCCCGGCCTTGGTCGTGCTCGGAAGGCCATTTTCCCACGACCGACACCCTTCCGTTCGCGCTCGGAGCCGGTCTGGCGACCATGACCGCCTCCCTCACGGCACCGAGGAGGGCCTCGCGGGGGCCCGGGCCCACCCTCGGTGGCCGGAAGTGGAGTACCGCGACGGCCCTCCAGTTGCGCAGCTTCCCGGCCTCGGACTCGGTGCCGATTCCTCGATATCGGTAGCAGAAGATCCCCGCGGGGTCCCGGTTTCCTCCGAGCTCCGCCGCCCTCGCGAGGAAGTCCGAGAGCATCGTGTGCCTCGCGATCATCCCGTTCAGCGCGACGACGAAGCCCCCCAGACGACGACACCCGGTCTGCACGAGTTTCTGGATCATCCGGACGTCGTCCCTCCACTCCCGGCCGTCTCCCTCTCCGCACGGGTCGTAGACCACCATCGCGCATCGCCGAGGTGAGTCGGGACCCAGGAAGAAAGACCCGAGCCGGGCCGCATGGAACGACGCGAGCGACTCCCTTGCGTACCGCCTCCGATTGTGAGCCACGTTCTCGCCCACGACGTCCACCCCGTAGTACTGACCCTCTCCCCTCAGCATGTCCTTCTCGAGCATCGCCCTCAGGAGAGGCGCGCCTCGTCCACACAGGTCGACCACGTCTCCCCGGAGCACTCCGTCGGACGTGGTCAGCGCGGCGGAGCGGCGCATCTCCTCGATCATCCAGAGGCGCGACGCCGCCTTCGGGAAGTCGCCCGGATCGTCGAAGTCGCCGACGGACGTCATCCGATGTACTCCCGGAGGCTCCTGATGTCGGCTATCTCCTCGGGTTGTCCCGGCAGCCGCCTCGCCTCCAGGTCGCGACGGAAGCGTCTCGCGCTGTACGTGCCCGGGGGCCGCCCCAGGTACGGGCTGAGGTCGCCACGAGTCTCGGGCTGGCCCGGGAACTGGTGGATCCATTGCTCGTAGGCGTTCGTCCCGTCGTGGAAGTGAGGGGGGTCGGCGGCCAGCTCCCTGGCCCGCTCGACGATCCTCACGGACGTCGCGGCCTCGAGCTCGCTCCTGAAGTGGTCTTCGCGGGAGCCGAACCGACACGCGATGTCGTCGAACTCGCCGGCCAGGTTTCGGAACGCCTGGATCGTCTCCTGGGCCGGGATCGGCGGTCTCGTCCGCGTCCTCGACCCTCTTCGACGGGTTCCGCGGTGCTCGCGTCGGAGGTCGCTCACGACCTGGCCGACGAGGGCCTCGACGGCACGCCGAATCCCTTCCCTCCGATCCTCGGGGATCGCCGCGGCCACGTCCGAGTCTCGCAGGTACGTGACCAGGTCCCTCACCTTGTCCAGCGCCGAGACGTCCTTCTGGCGGGAGAGGGCGTCGATCATCTCGCCCACGCTCGGGTCCCTCTCCAGACGGCGCCGCAGGGCCTCCCTGATGTGCCGGATTCGCTTGAAGACGTCGACGAGCACGTCGGCCGGGGGCTCGAAGATGGTGGCCACGACCGCGTTGGCGCCGGCCCGGAGGAACAGGCTCCCGTCTCCGATCTTGGACCTCGTCACCGCGTAGAGGTCGACCAGGTTCCTGGCGACCTCGTAGTCCTCGGTCATGACGGAGTACAGGACGCACAGGTCGCGGAGGAAGGTCCGCTTGGCCTCGAGGTCGTCGTCGGCGTCGGATACTCGCGGCACGAAGACCCTGACGACCGAGCGGTCCACGAAGTCCGGGTAGACGGTCGCGTACCCCACGATGTTGATCTTGGCACGGCGCCCGCGGCCGGTCACCTGGACCGTAAACCGAAGCGTCGAGGGGATTCCCACGATGTACACGTGGCTGGCGAAGGGCCAGTCCGTCCCCTCCGTGAAGCGCTGGCAGCACACCACCACGTCGTACTGCGACAGGGAGATGTCGAGGGGGCCCTTGCCCCCGTCCGTCCGCGCCTTGGCCTCTCTCGAGACCATCTCGTCCACGCGGCGCCTCGCGTCTCCCGTCGCGTTCAGCACGCGAGCCTCGGGTGCGAACTTCTCGAAAATCGCGACGATTCGGTCGGCGACCTCTGTGCTCTGCGTCCTGATCACGGTGCGAGGCCTGCCGTCGTCGAGCCACCACTGGACGATCTCCGCGTAGTCCGCGAGCTCCAGTCCGCCCTCGGAGTCCTCCTCTCCCGTCGCCTCCTTCCACCTCAGGCTCGCGATCAGGGGGTGCACGTGGACCTCCAGGAACCGGGGGCAGCGACCGGCCGCGATGACCCTGGAGACCGGGACTCGGAAGGTCGCCTCCTCGTCCCCGTGCACGGGTTCTCCCGTGTCCTCGCGCCATCCGGTGGCGGTGATGGTGATCCAGATCGCGTTGGCCTCGCACGCGACGTGGCGCGTCCTCTTCCAACCCTCGTCGTCGGCCTTGGGCACCCTGTGGGCCTCGTCGGACATCACGCAGATCCTCGACATGTCCTCGGGGAAACCGTGGTCCTGAAGGCACTTGTAGAATGCCTGGTACGTCGTCACGAGGACCGGCAGCGCGGCGGTCTCGCCTGCCGTCCTCGGCGCGATGTGGTTCCGGATGGCCTCGACCCTGTCGGTCCCGGGGCACGTCGTCAGGTTCTCGTAGAGGATGGGAGGACCGCCCCCGCACGTGTTGGCCCGGAACTTGATCTCGTAGTTCGCGTTCCACCCCTCCTGGATGCTCGTGGAGGGCACCAGCACGACGACGCGGTCGAACTCGCGGTGCTCGCGAGAGAGGTGGTCGCCGAGGAAGGCGCAGCAGGCGACCGTCTTGCCGCCGCCGACGGGGACGTCTACCCCCATCTCCCGGCAGCCGTCTCGAACCCTGTCGTCGAGGAACGCCCAGAGCTCCTCCTGGTAGTCGACTAGGAAGATCTCCAGAGGCGACGTGGGCTCGACGCTGGTGAGCCCACTCCGTGGGACCTTCCACCTAGTCACGGGACTCCGCCTGCGCGGCGTCCGCCGCCCTCTTCTCGCGGCTCCGCGTGCGCGCCAGGATCTGCTCGGCATTCACCCCTTCCGCGAAGGCGAGCATGTCGGCCACGCTGAAGCGTCTCGGTAGCTCGTCCATACGCAGGGCAGACATCAGGCGCTCGAGAGCATAGGAGAACGACGAGGAGGACTTGTCCTTCCGGCGACTCCGCAGTGTCTTCTCGTGGATCTCTCCCTTGTAGACCAGCACTCTCGTGAGGTACTCGTGCGCGTCGGCCCTGAGCTCCGCGTGAGGATAGACGGGGTCGGACCGGGTGGCCACCCACTGTCGGCGCGACCAGATCTGCCAGTACCGTCCCAGGAGGAACGCCGGTCGCGTGTCGACCTCCACCTGGAGATGCACCTTCTTGACGCCCTCTGCTTCAGCCGCCGTGAGGGGACGGGGGGCCTTCTTTTTCCCGTTCTTGTCGTTGCCCTGCTGGCCCGACCTCTTCGTGGTCTCGGCCTCCCCCTCCTTCTTCTTCGTGGTCTTGGTGGTTTTCTTTTTCGTAGACATGGACTGCTCGTGCGGTTAGGGGTTGTGGTTCATGCGACAGGCGGCGACCCGGACGTGGTCCCCCGAGGGCGGCCGTCCGTTCCGGTCCTCGAGGAGCTTCCAGCAAGCGTTCGAGGGGAAGGGATCGCCCAGGAGAAGGGCTCTCATCCAGTCGCACGCCCCGCCCACGGTGAGCGACGACTCCTTCTGGCCGGGACGCTTGTGGAGGAGATCGATCCACAGGAGCACGTTCCAGGGTTCCTCTCTCCTCGGGCCGTAGATCTCCAGAACCCGGTCGACGATCCAGCTCACGGGACGCTTGTCCGCGTGGAGGACCGATATGCGAGAGGCGGTACTTGTACACAGGAGGTAGAGGGCCTCCTCACAGTTCCGGTGGCGTTCCAGTTCGGCGCCCGGTACCTTCCCCTGCAGGACCGCCGGAAGCAGCGTCTCGATCTCGTGTTCCTGACGCGTCCAGAGGAGCGTCACCATGGAGGAGAGGCAGACGAACTGCTTGCGTTCCACCATCCTCGTCGGGGCCATGGAGTGCAGGCGCGCCACGCGAGGAGACATGGGGTTGGTCACCGCGTCGTCCAGGAAGTAGCCGTGGTCGATTCCAGGACGGTTGCAGATGACTAGGGCCTTGCGCTTCGTGGCGGTCCAGGGCCCCTTGAAGTTCGGCAGCGTGCCCCGGAAAATGGGACCCGTCTCGCCACTGAAGGCGCACTCCATCGTCGCCTCCTCCCCGGAAGAGGGCACCGCGGCGTCTCGCAGTGCCTCCCCGACCGAGAGTACGTTCTCTCCGGCCAGGAGCCGACCTTCTACCTCGAAGACGAACTTGTCCGCGGAGGAGAACTCGGCGAGGTGTCGCGTCCCTCCCTTCTCGAGAAAGCGCACGACCTCCCTCAGTTCGGGCAACTCGGGATGCTTCCTCGCCAGCTCGCGGTGGTACTCCAGGAAGGTCTCTTGGCACCGAGCCGCGTGGGCGCTCTCCTTGGGATCGTCGTGGAGGCCCCCCACGTACCGACCGACGTCGCACAGGGCCTGCGCCTTCGGGGTGACGCCCGACCTGTGACGCCATCGGATGACGGAAACGTCCTTCTCCTCCCGGACCCCCAGGAACCTTCCTCCACGGCCGATCCTCACCACGATGACCTTCTTCTCCGTCACTAGCGGGCTGTCGTACCGCTCGGCGTAGCGAGCGAGCTCCTCGATGACGTTCAGCATGGCGTCGCCTCCTGCACCTTCGCGCGACGATCCAGATCCGCGCAGACCCGAGGAACGAGAGAGCGCACGTACTCGAGGTGAGGCACGACGATGCGGCCCCGGGTCATCACGGAGTGGAAGGTGTGAACGCGACCGGACACGTGGTCGATGTCGAGGATGGCCGTCCCGAAGTCCGCGTCCTCATCGATCGGCACGTCGTCCTTCCCGGGGGGTCGGAAGTAGGCCGGATACCGGACGCGCCCCATGCAGGGCGCCTTCCGCGGATGGTGCTGCCCTCGCTCGAGTCGACGACGGAAGATCTCGCGAGGCTTGTCGGGATGGATGTCGACGTCGACGACGAGGTAGCGAAATCGCAGGAGGAACGCGGGCTCGACGAGCAGCGTCCGCGTGGACTGTGCTCGCGACTCGTCGAGGTTCACGTACGGGCGGCTGCGGGTCGGGAGTCGGCCCACCTCGTTGTAGGCCATCATGTGATACTGCGGCCGCGACAGCAGCGCGATCTCGTCGATCACCGTGAGGAGACCCGGGTGCCAGTAGATGCTCTCGATCATCCCCCTAGCCTGGCTCCCTCCCGGATGCGGAGAGGAGAACCTCTCCACGCGTAGGCCCGGGGCCGTGAACAGGCCGAAAGGTCCCCTGAACACGGCCTCGATGGGACGGGTGAGGACGGTCTTCATTGGACCGCCGCCTCCCAGTTGTCGTAGACCTCGTCGAGGTCCAGCACGCGCAGGCCCCTCTTCTCAAGGAGGGCGCGGTCGAACGACACCTCGTAGTCCTCGTAGGAGGAGGCGGCCGAGGGATCGTCGCACCTGATCTTGAGGCACTCCTGGATCAGGTAGTCGGGACAGCTTCCCAGGGGACTCTTGTGGCGCACGACCCAGAGGCCTCGAAGGTTGTTGACGCCGCGGAAGCCGGAGTTCGTGTGCTCCCAGCACTTGACGAGGGCCTCGACGTAGAAGGCCAGGTCCTCGTCCGACACTCCGTTCTCCGCGAGATTCTGCGGATGCGTCACGCTCGAACCCACGTACAGCGCGTAGAGAACCTTCTCGCGGGTCCAGAGCGTGCGGTCGCGGGGTTCGTTGATCGAGGCCGCCATCGTGCGCGAGCCCGTATGGTCGCACATCTCGACGGGGTAGCGGGTGATCGCGTCGTAGGTGCACACGGCCGGCTCGACGTTGTTCAGGGGCATCGAGCCCGTCATCAGTACGCCACCGATGACCGACAGGTCCCAGTATGTCTTGACGAGCTCGGTCCGGAACGTCTGAGCGTCGGTCCCTTCGAGGGGCGCGATCTTCGATTTTTTCTTCTTCTTGCCGTCGCCGTTGTCCTGCTCATCGTCGGCGGGCTTGTGCTTCTTGACGTACGCGCGAGCTTCCGCGGCCTTCGCACGGATCGCCGCGTTCTCCGACTTCTCGGCGAGCGCCAGGACGTGCTCCTCGAGCGCGGGGCCGTCGTGGACGAGATGCACCGTTCCCGGATGGCACATCGTGCGATACTTTCGTATCCGACTGTTCGTGCTCTCGCGAGACAGAACGCCCCTGAGATCGGGGAGCTGGCGAGGGCGTCCCCCGCGTGCGGGGTCCCCGTTGCCGCAGCCGTACACCGTCTCGACGACCCACAGGATCGTCGTCTTCGGAGCTAGCACCTGACCGCCTGGTCCCCTCACGCTCGCACCGTTTCCGTTCGTGCTCTTCTTCTTCTTCTTGCTGCTGTCCATCGGTATTCTCCAGAGTTTGGTGACTCGGTTGGGATTGAATCGAGAAGATCAGGACGCGAGGGCGCGAATCTCCGAACGCACGATCTCGCGAACGAGCGCCTCGAGGCGCGTCGCCACGTCAGAGGACGGTAGAGGGGGAGGAGCATCCTTCCCGTCTCCGTCTCGTCGACGCTTGGTGGCCGCCGCTTTTCGTGCAGCCTCGGAACGCCGCGCCTTGAGCGCGGCCAGCTCCTTCGGACTCATCTGCTCCTCCCGGTGCCGTCTCGTCTCGGCCGCCTTCTGACCTGCGGAAGTCTTGGATCTGGACATCGTGAAACTCCTGTTGGGGGTTGGGGTTGGGGGTTGGACTCCTTCTATATACACGAAAAAGCGGCCTTGTTCAGCAAGTTTCTGATTTTTACGAAAAACTCGAAAAAGGCACGGTATGTCGCCCCACGTGGCCGATTCGGGTTTTTCGAACTCGATTCGTCGAGTTTTCAGCTGGAGATCTCTCTTCGCGCGTTCGCCGCTTTCCCCTTCAGGAACCCGCTCCATCGACGGCGCGAGGTCACTTCAGCGGCTCATCGGGAAACTCGACCTCGAGCTCCGCGTGACAGTGAGGGCACTCGGCCTCGTAACCCTCCGACTCGACGTCGAAGGCACACAGGCGACCGTGGCGCGTTCCCTGGTCCTTGAACGTCTTGTCGCACCTCCCGCAGCGCAGCGTGTAGAGCGAGCGGACTTCCTCAACGAGGTGGCGTCTGTCCGGGTCTCTCCAGACGGTCTCGGCCGAGCCCAGGTCCCTGTCGAGCGCCATCGGAACGATCCACGCCAGGTTGGGTACCAGTGACAGAGAGGGGAGGGCCGAGACCGGATAGCATCCCACGTCCTCGTCCGTCCTCGTCTCGCAGGAGGTCACGTCGTCCCCGAACGCCCGGAAGTACGTCACCTCGAATCCGTTGTTCTCGTCGTGGTGGAGACAGAAGTCGTCCCAGTCCTCGACGTACAACCCGGTCTCCTCGCGAAACTCTCGTCGCATGGCGTCGAGGGGGGCCTCGTGCTCCTCGATCTTGCCTCCGACCCCGTTCAGCAGGCCCGCCTGCCACGGAGGGCGCCGCTTCCTGATGAGGACGACGGTCTCGCGGTTGACCGAGAAGAAGAAGCCGCAGACTGCGCGGAGCATGTCCCTTCTACCCCGGATATTTTCACGAACTGAGGCTAGGAGCGACGGACCCGCAGGAGGATCCAGAGCCACAGGCGTTCCCAGAGACGGAGCGGCCGCACCCTCAGCATGAGCGTGCTGGTCGCCACGACGCGGACGCGTCGGCCGTCGGGAAGGCCGAGCCATTCTCCCTTGCCGTAGCGCTTCTCGCCGGGCTTCACGGAGGCCGCTACCCAGAACGAGTCGTCGACGAAGAACACCGTCCGCTTCCTCTCCTATCCCCTCGCGATAGAGACAGAACCGAAAAACCCGTGCAGGTCCTGGTACAGCTCGGTCGGCTCGAGGCGAGGCTTCCGCCCATGCTCGGCACCGACGTGAACGAGCGCACGATCCGGGTCTGGAGACGTCGCTGGGTAGAGCACTGGACGGTCCGGGACATCGCGGGCGAGCTCGGGTGGTGTCCGGCGGCGGTCGAGTTCCACCTCAGGAGGGCGGCGCGGATCCTGGCCGATCCAGGGCGTTCCTGACCTCTTCAAGGGTATGAGTCGTCTCGATCCACTTCCGCCGCATCGCGCTGAGGAACTCGGGATCCTCGACGGGAAGGCCCCGCGCCGCTGGTAGCACCGTGTCGACGCCGCAGTAGGGGCAGACGGCCGTGTTCTTCTCCGTCGCCTTCGCGCGTCGAATCCACTCGCGCACCCGCGAGCCCTCGAAGGTCTTCAGGCAGTAGAAGCACCCGCACGGGCCCTCGACCACGTCCTCGCGGTGGGCCTTGCAGTGCGCGTGTGCCTCGTCCAGGTACTCGTCTGTGTACTTCATCCGATCTCTCTCGTCTCCCGGACGAGGTGCCCACATCTTACGTGAAAACGACGCCCAGGCAAATCCCGTCTCACTCCTCGGGAAGGGGACCGTCCTGGTCCTCCGGGAAGGTGATGGTGGTCGGCGCCCCGCAGGCGAGGCAGCGGTCCCGGGGCCCGTCGTCGTCACATCCCAGGACCCTGCTCGAGACGTGGTCGTTCGGACAGCGGAAGCGCACGTTGCTGAACCACCTGTCCGGGAAGCCCATGAAGAATGGGCCCTCCTCGGCCTGACCGATCTTCTGGAGGCGGAGGGCCAGAACCTTGACGCGTCTCACGTCCTCGGGATCGCATCTGCTGAACCTGTCCATCTCAGGCCACCGGTTTCTTCGGGTCCTCGTCCCGAGGCATGAGGAGCCACGCCTGCCCGCACCTTCGGCAGACGACGACGTCCTTCCAGGCGTGGCGCGACGTGGGGACGCGCTCGACTCGGATGCCGCGGCGATCCAGCAGGGCCTGGAGTCTGGCCCTCTCCGCCTCGTCCTCGTTGCAGGCGAGGCAGCCGTCCGGCGCGTCGTCGAGCTCGAAGTCCGTCGCCTCGTCGTTCATGGCTCCAGGTCCGTGCGCCGCAGGGTTCGTCGGGCGAACCTGCGGAATCGTCTTCGGTTCTCGTGCTCGTTCCACCACCGGTTGACGCCCGACGGATGGGGAATCACGGCGACGCGGAAGCCCTCGGGGTGGTCCTGCCACCGGAGGTAGTCGACGCGGACGCCGAACGCCCTGGCGACCCTCTTGCTGGCGAGCAGGACGGTCCGACCCCTGAGAAGGCTTAGAAGTCGACGCGCCCCCCTCTGGGCCTGCTCGGGAGGGAAGGCGCTTCCCTTGTCGCCGTCGGGCCCCGGATGCCGTCTCAGGACGTTCACGCACTCGGTGCGGGAGAGCAGCTCGTCGCGATCTCCGAGCCCCATGTACTTGGCGAGCCTGTCTCCAGACAGACCGTCGAAGGGCCGCCTTCCCGAGCGCCTCGCGGGCGCCTCGCCGACGATCACGAGTTTCACGTCTGTTCTACTCCGATTCGAAATTCGGCGTGCTGACGGCCCGAAACACCTCCTCGAAGAGGCGTCCCTCGATCCTGCCGAGTTCCCGAACCTCGTCCTCCTGAAAGAGAAGCCAGTCGGGGCGGCCGTTTCTCCATCCCCGCTGCCTCGCCGCGCGTTCCAGCTCGAGAAAGCGACGCCTGGCGCGGAAGCGAAGGCACGCGCCTGCCGCGCCCGCCGCAAGAAGCACCATCGCCGGGCCGACGAGCCAGTAGGTCCCCGACAGGAGGGCGGGCAAGAGCAGCCCGACGGCTCCCCCGAGGCACGCCGGGAACGCGAGCGAGAGGACGCGGTGGCATCGGGTGAAGCGCCTCATGGCCGGTTTTCTCGAACCCACTCCTCGGCGTCGTCCATGGCCGCCCGAGGCCCCGCGAAGCAATGGGGCGTGATATGGACCACCTCATCGAGGTCCATGTCGATCACCATGGCACGCCAGAGCCAGCATCCGGTAAGTGCCTGCAGCACGTAGGGAGGAGCCGTCTTCTCCCAGCAGACGCCGTTCGCCACGTGGCGCACGGCTCCGGGGACCGTCTCGGTGCTCTCGTGTGCGAAGGGAGGAGGGCTCATCGGGGCCTCCTCGGAACGCCGCGCCTAGACAGCTCGTCGGCCGTGGCGTTGACGTGACGCGGGATCCACTCCCACTGGACTTGGAACGGGCAGCTGGCGAGGAGGTCCCTCAGCCGACGGTGCACCGGGACGTACGCTCCCTGCTTCACGTGCCAGATGCCCTTCATCTGCATCACGACGAGCTTCGAGTCCCCCATGAGCAGCAGGGGACCCCGCCTCCCGAGCTCGCGGTACCTCTTCACCGCCGCCCCCGCCGCCGCGTACTCGGCCACGTTGTTCGTCATGTCGGGGCGGGGGCGCATGGCTCCGTGGCCGTCCGCCAGCTTCGTGCCGCTCGGGTCGTAGAGCACGAAGCCCCAGCCGCCCGAGCCGCCAGGATTGACGGGCTCGCACGACCCGTCGAAGTACCCGTGGTCGTGGTGGAACCTGCCACCGCACGCGTCGTAGACGTTGGACATCTCGTCGTCGGCCGTCATGCCAAGATCCAGGCCACTCCGGCACCGACGACGGTGCCGAGCAGAAAGGGAAGGAACCAGCGCGGAGGGGTGCCCGTCCAGGCGAAGACCTCGTCGACGAGCAGCCCGAACAGGTCGGACACGAGGCTCCACGGCGCGCACGCGTAGGCGCCCCAGGAGGACGCGCCCCACGTCACCTGGCTACCTCGGGCAGCCCGTGGTGTCGGAGCGTGAGCCGGTGAAAGTCGACGGCGACGTACGGCACGAGCCCGTCCTCGTCCAGGAGCCACACGCGGGAGATCCCGGTTTCGAGGACGTGTCGAGAACACTGCCAGCACGACGGAGGCCCGCTGGGAACGGCGCGCCCGCCCTCGTCGATCTTTACGTGCAGCATCTCGAGACAGCCCGTCTTCGCGTGGGCCTTCCGGGCATGCGAGTCGAGCGCGAGGATTGCTCGCATCTCGGCGTGGACGCTGATCTTGCCGCACGCCGCACGGCACTGCTCGGAGCCGTCGCAGACGAACGGAGGGGGCGGCCCGTTGTGTCCCGACGAGAGCACTCCGTGTACACGACTGAAAACGACGACGCCTCGCCTGCTCTTGAGGCACGTGGAACCCAGGGCCGCCTCGACGGCGCGGGACAAGGCGTCCTTCACCGTGAAATCGGTCATGTCACGATCCTGTTCGCGTCTTTCACCCGAAGATACTGGAAGACGCCCTCGGGGACGTAGCGCCGAACCGCCTCGGCTCCTCGCACGCTGAAGATCTCGCGCACCATGCTGCTCGAGACGAAATGGGCCCAAGGCTGCGGGACCAGAAACACCGTCTCGATCTTGTTCTCGAGTTCCTTGTTGGCGACGGCCATCTCAAACTCGGCCTCGAAGTCGGTGACCGAGCGCAGGCCCCTCAGCATGGCCCGGGCACCGACGGCCCGACAGAAGTCCACCGTGGCGCCCCGGTGGAGCCACGCCACGCTCACCTCGTCCGTGTGCGCGTACAGGGTCGCCATCTCGTCGTGTCCAAGGCCGTCGACGCGCGAGGTGGAGCACAGTATCCGCATGCCGCTGCCGTCCTCCGGGCAGACGTGGCTCGTGCCGAGGCGCGAGGCGTCCGGGATGCCGTCCTTGTAGGGGGACTCGCCCGGGGATTCCTTTCCGGTAGCCTGCTTGAGAAATCCGACGCGCAGGTCAGGCGTGAAGAGGAAGTTGCTCTTGCGGGGGTTCTGGGCCACGAGGAGGATCACGTGATCGAAGATGGACAGGGCCCGCTCCACCAGGTCGAGGTGTCCCAGCGTCACCGGGTCGAAGGATCCCGGGTAGACGGCCACGGAGAGGTTCGCGTGCGTGTCGTGCTGTCTCATGCTCATCGCCTCAACGGACGAACTGAATCATGACCTGCTTGGTCCCCTTGGGAAGCCGCTCGAGGTCGACGAGGACCTCGTGTTCCTTCTCCTCGGGATTCGCGTGTGTGTACGCCTCGTGCTCGCTGTTGAAGGGGCCCCCGAGGTAGGTCCTGCGACCTCCCTCGGTGACGGCGAAGAATCGTATCCAGACGCTCATCGTGACCTCAGAAGAAGTAGATCAAGACTCCCCAGCAGATCTTCAGGCTGTCGCGGCCCACCAGCGCCCGGACCTTCTCGATCTCGGGAGCGAATGCTCGCACGAACCAGTCGAGCTCGTCCTGAGGATCGAGGTTGGACATGTCGACGGCCGACTCCTCGCGCCGTGCGTCGAAGTACCTGCCGCACGTGCGTCCCTCGCGCTTTCGGTTCGGCACGATCTGATGCACTCGAACGCCGTCTGGCACGTCGTCGTCCGGGACGGAGCACGCGACGGCGAGCGCGTCGTCGGTGAGATCGAGGGGGTCGAAGTCGGGCTCCTCCACCTCGGCATCGACTAGGCGCTGGCCCGCCTTCACGCCGCACTTGGGACAATAACCTTCAGCAACGTTCGGACACGTCTCAGGATCGCGACAGACGTCGACGCGGCGCCTAGCGATCTTCACCCGGTACTCGAGGTACGGGCCCAGGTAGACGCTGCGGTCAGTCCCCATCGCCGCTCGTCCTCACACCGCCAGCCTCACGGCGTCGTCGGGGTGGATGTCAGCCCTGAGAGCGTCGGATGCCTCGGCGGCCGCGGCGATCAGCGACTCGAGCACTCCGAAGTTGCCCAACCCTCCGCGAACGTGCATGCTCGTCTCGGCGCCCTCGTAGCCGAGCAGTGAGACGTACCAGGTCTCCCGATCACCCTCGGCGTCGCGAAGCCTGAGCGACACCATCACGCGGCCGGCGAGCCCGTAGACCATCATCTGTACTTTCCCGGCGTTCGTCTCGTGGCCCCTGTTCGACGCGGCGTCGTAGTAGTCCTTGAGCCACGGAATCCAGACGAGGTCGCGGAACCTGTCACACTGGGCCGCCACGGTCATGACGGCGTAGTAGACGCCCTCGGCACCATCCTCTCCCCGCTCCTTGGCGAGGAGACTCGTCTCGAAGGCTCGCGTGGTGAGGAGTCCGTCCTTCTGGAAATCCTCGACGACTTCGCGGCCAAGGACGCGCTTGTCCTCGGTGAGCTCGACCGGCTCCGCGTCGCGTCTCCCGATGTCGAGGACGACGTTGTGGAAGTTCAGGGCGTCGCGGATCGGAACGTCGGGGAATCTCTCGCGCAGGAAACCCTCCACCATCCTGCGGTCCACGACCTGGCTGTCGGAGTGGTAGAAGCACACGAGCGCGCCGCCGATCGTGTTCCAGAACAGCGTGACCATCACCGGCCGGTCGTCGAGGCGCCCGACCTCCAGGCCGATGCCCCTACTGTGCTCCTTCCACGAGAGGCGCCGCTCGCTCGGCGTCCCGGAGCGGTCGGCGTCGACGGCCCACCGCTCCCACAGGCACGTGCTGGCGAACGAGTCGGCCTCCACGAGGTGCTCGGTCTTGGCGATCTTCTCCTCGAGCTCGTACTTATCCATCGCCGTCGTCTCCTCCGAAGAACTTCGCGGCCTCCTGCCACGCCATCAGCGCCTCCTCGTAGGCCACGTGGGTCGCGACCGGCTTCTCCACGGGGTGCGTCCGCGAGAACAGGGACCGGGTCTGCGCGTACTGCTCGAAGAGCATCGTGACGTCCTCGGTCTCCTCCTCGTACCAGTGCGGCCTAGCCTTCCACTTCACGCGAGGCTTCGGCTCGGCGCCCTCGTCCAGGAACTCGATGCCCTGGTCTAGCGAGACGCGCACGGCTCTGATGCCGATCTTCTCATCGACCGGCTTGCGAAGGTTGACGGGGGTGCAGCATTCGTCCTCGCGCTGCGCCCGTGACCTGCGCCACAGTCCGACGATGCGCTCGGCCTCGGCCCTGGTCGCGTAGATGCAGTAGCCGAGCCTGTTCTCCGCGACCTCCCCCTCCCCGGCCTCGAGGTCCACGAGCGCCCAACCCTCCACGGGTTCGGGGGCCAGCCTCCTGGCACGTTCGTAGACGACGTTGAAGGCTGGCAGGAACCTGTACAGCTGAATCAGGTAGTTGGCCGCCTCGGTCGTCCCCGTCTTGAGGGTCCGGTTCGAGAAGAGATCACCGATGCCAAAAACCCAAGCCATCCGAGAGACGAGCCTGAACGCCCCCTCGAGTTCGTCCGTCCGCTCGTGCTGCGCGTTGGGAATCTCGGGTTCGTAGTGGTCGCGGACCAGGTGATACAGGAGCGCGATCTTGGTCCACGCGGGGAACCACGCCTCGGGGTTGGCGAGCCGGAACTCGACGGCCTCGGCCAGGGCCTCGGGAGTCCTCTCCGCGAACGGGTTGCGTTCTCCCTTCCCCCACTGGTCGTCACCGCGCTCACGCAGCGCGTCGCCCACCTCCACGAGCTCCTCCACGCCTATGCAGCCGCCGCGATACAGCCAGATCTGGACCCTGCGCTGCGCCTCCTCGAGAGGCCCCTCGTCCCAGTCGAGGTACTCCGACCTCTCGTACAGGTGCTGGCCGTCGTCGTTCTTCTCCTCGGTCCTGAGACACGACGGGTATCCCTCGCGCTCGGCGTGGGCGCACAGGCGTACCCAGTCGTTCCCCGTGAGCGGGAGGACGACGCTCGAGAAGATCTCGAGGTCGTGCGGCTCGCGGTCTGGCGCGTGCCCCCTGTACTCGCTCTTGACGCTCACCTCCCAGCCGAGCCTCTTCAGGGCATCTTGTCGTTCGGCAAAAGTTCTCACCAGCCGCCTCTCCTTGCGTGGAACATCACGTCGTATCCCATGTTGTTCATCGTGGCCACGAAGTCTCCGACGTCGCCCACGACCTTCTCTCGCGAAATGTGAAACGGCACGTGGGGCATCTCCGAGAGCACTTCGGGAACGATCTTCTCGGTCCCGTTCCGCGGCCGTTCCGGCGTGGTCACGAGGCTTTGGTTTTCCGCGAGTCGATAGTCCTTGCGCCCCGCCTTCTCGATGCGGCCTTCTGCCCGGGCACGGAGAAGGGCGCCGATGATTGCCGGATCGTCGTCCCCCAGCCGTTCCTCAACCTCGCGCCGAGAAGCGGTGCCGCCGAGTTCCGCAATAGCTCGCACGACGCGCTCGACCGTCTCCTCCTTCTCGGGCTCACGAAGAAGACCGTAACGGCCAGCATCGACGGGTTCGAGACTGGCGTCTCCGAGCGGGTAGTTGGCGACGACCAGGTCGCGGCCGCTGCCCTTGTTCATCCTGACCTTCCTCATCCAACACGACATCCCACGCTCGTGCGCCATCCTGACCGTGCGTCGCCTCGTGGGGAGCACCATCAGGAACTTGCCTCGGACGTACGCCAGGAGATCTAGCAGCTCCCTGAAGCGCGCCCAGTCGAGGTTGTGCTCGTAGTAGTCGGTCCCCGGGTAAGGAGGGTCGAGCAGGAAGGCGACCCGGCGTCCGTCGTGGTCTCGTATGCACTCCACGAAGTCGCGGGACTCGACCCCCATCCGAGTCCACAGCTTCGAGTCCTGGTCATGGGAAAGCAGCGGCGCGAAGGACACCTTCTCGACCTCGTCCAGGCGGCAATTTCGCGCGCTGAAGGCAGCCATCCGAACCGTGGCCGCGCCCACGACCGGATCAGAGGGATCGTCAAACGTCGCTCGGTAATGGGCACGGAAGTCGGTCACGTCCACGGCGATCTCGTTCGCCGCGAGGTTGATCTCGGTGTGCTTTCGATCGCGGAGACATCCCACGTAGCATCCGAGGAGGGGGTGCAGGTCGTTGTAAACGACCGAGTGGTCGCGACGGACGGCCGCGCGCGCCAGGCGTCCGCTCCCGCCGAAGGGAACCACGACCTTGCGGGCGTCGGGGAGCCACGAGGCCAGCTGGCCCGGATGTCGGGAGAAGATCCAGGGAAGGAGATCCGCCTCGTTCCTCGAGGTGTCGATCAGAGGACGAGGAAGCGACTTTCGCTTTTCGACGCAGGTCGGACAGTGGACGAGCGAGCCGTCGTCCGTGATGAGGCGCCGCTGGCACATCCGACAGACGCCCTGGGCCAGCGCCGCGCCAGCTCGGGTCTTCTGGGCCTCGAGGTCGTTCCAGGACGGATCGCCACGGAGACGGCGCCGTGCGTCGGCGAGCTGACACTGGATCTGTGGGCGCCTACGTCCAGGCAGGAGCCTCTCCAGCTCCCGTGCCTTCGTCCCCTCGAGAACGGCTCGGTTGATGACGGCCTTCTCCTCGGCGGTCCAGCGTGGCATCAGCGCCTCCTCCTGCGCCTGTGGCCCCGGGCCATCTTCGTGCCGTCCACGAATGTAGCTGGCTTCTTCCGGATCCACCTGATGAATGACTGCATCTCGGGTGCCTCGCGGATCTTCTCCCACGTGTTGTACTCGTCCCTGAGTTCGTTCTCGTCCCACAAGGAGTGGATCTTGCCGTGACACACGACGTGGACCGGCTCGGCCTTCCTGCCGCCCCTGAGGCGCGGAACGAGGTGGTGATCCCCCACGGAGGGTCCGGACACCATCGGGCGCCCGCAGACGGGACACCGAGGCTCGATCACACGGTCCTCCTGAGGTGGTCGACCTGGCGCCTGCGCAGGCGCATCTCGGCCCTAGCCTGTCGCTCCGTCGCTCCCTGGGCCATGAGCAGGAGAACGGAGATCTCCTCCTGCTCCTCCGACGACGTCGTCGCCTCCCCGCGGATCAGTCTTCGGCAGAGTTTCCGGCGCTCTCGTCGCTCCAGCTCGTCGTACCCCCGGAGTGCCACGGCGTGACCGGGCGGCGCTGTCGCTGTCGCTGCTGGTCCTCGCATAGCGTCACGAACTCCTCCCACGAGCGCACGCACTCGAGCTCCTCGAGGGCCGACAGCGTGTCCTTCGAGAGTTGGGTGACGGGAGGGGGACCGCCCCGACGATCTCCCATCGTTTTCGTCGGAGACATGAGCAGCGAGCTTTTCCTGGACACGTGAACCCTCCTGACACTCTACCCTCCTCGCACGTCTTCGATCACCGAGTCCCCCGCGTCTGCTCGGCCTGCCTCAGGAGACCTCGCCAGGCCCGGGCGACGACGGCGGGGACGACCGCGTTTCCGAGGGCGCGCAGTCGGTCCATCCGGCCCTGTAGCCCATCAGCGCCTCGACGAACCGCGGGCAGAGGACCGCCTGCATCGAGGTATCGCCGCCATCTTTCTTCAGCGCGTGGAGGCGGCGGGAAGCCGGGTCCAGGTTGACCTGGATCTCCGCCAGAAAGATCCTCATCGCGTCCGTGAGCATAGTCCCCGCGTTCATGATTCCCGTGGTCGTCGTGTGCCTCGCCGACCCGGGAGCGTCCGTCGTCACGGCCGTCGGCCACAGGTGTGGGTAGCGCTGCGACGGAGGGCCCTCCTCGTCGGTCCCCGAAGGTGGCTCGAAGAAGTCCGTCAAGCTCGTCGGGCCTGTAGGCGAGGATGAAGATGCGAGGTCGTCTATGGGGAGCCCCGACATCGAGAGCTCGATACACGCCCCACTCAGCATCGAACCCCGCTTCGGCCAGGTCCCAGAGTACGTGCTCGAGTCCTCCCTTCGCCAGGCCCGGCACGTTCTCCAGGAAGACGGCTCGTCGGGGTTCCGCGTCGCGAACGATCCCGAAGATGGCGGGCCAGAGCCATCTCGGATCGTCGGTCTTTCCGCGCTTCCCCGAGGCCGACCAGGGCTGGCACGGGAAGCCCGCAGTGACGAGATCCACGACTCCACGCCAGCGTCGAGCGTCGAAGGTTCGCAGGTCAGACCAGATAGGGCTCGGATCCAACCCTCCGTCACCCATGCGCGCCGCCAGGACGGCGGCCGGAAAGGCTTCGATCTCCACGTGACATACGGCGCGGACTCGAGGGCAGGCGGCGTGGAGTCCGAGCGTGATGCCTCCGATCCCGGCGCAAAGAGCCAGCTCATTGATGGGCTCCTCGGGGCTCACGGGTTCTCGGGCGGCTGCTCAGGGAAGGGCCAGCCGCTGGGCGGCCTCCACGTCCCGTCGGCCATGAAGTCGTGGACCCAGTCCTGGCGGTAGTCGCACCGCGGGCAGCGCATGCCCTCGGCCTCGGCCACGAGGTCGTGTCCGCAGCCCTCGGTACCGCAGGTGAAGGGGTGGAAGATTCCGGCCCGCTGGAAGCCGTTGATCGACTCGATTTGGTCGGGGGTGAAGGGCGCGGTGATCACAGTCGTCCCTCCCTCCGCGCGGCCGCGCAGACCTGCTTCACGTAGCTGTAGGAGCACTCCATCATCTCGGCGATCTCCTGAACCGTGAAAAGATACCGCGCGCCGTTCCGGCGTCGACGGAGACGGACGATCTCGTCCTTGTCCACGAGATCCTCGCGGGTCGCGTGACGGTTGTAGGGATACTGGAGCTCGATGCCGTGCTTCTCGGCCCACCGCTGCACCGTCGTCGGATGCACGCGGACGCTCTCGTGCCGTGCGACGTCTGCAGCCGTGTGCCCCTTCCTCAGCAGCCGAACGGCCGCCTTCTCCTGCTTCTCCTTGCGTGGCGCCGACACCTACTCTGTCTCCTTCTCGGGATCGAACGTCAGCACGATGTGGTCGGCGGGCCTCTCGACCTGAACGTCGACGACCACGGTCTTGACGTTCAGGACCCTGGCCCTCGCGATTACCACGCTCAGGTCGACGCGCTCCGAGCCCGAGAGGGCGTCGTCGACGAGGGCGATCCCGGGCGGCTTCCGCCGTCCTCGTACTTTCGTCAGTTGATTACGCGCCATTCCTACGTCCTGATCAGAGGGGCGGCGTGATGGGGCCGCATCCAGAACCGGCCGTCCTCGACCGGGCCCCGACGGTTCTTCAAGAGACGAGCCGTGCTCACGACGCCGGTCGTCGTCTGACAGAGGGGGACGAGCTCGACGATGTAGGTCGTCTGGAACGCGAACCCCTTGCCGAGAGGAGAGGGGGGCGTCTTGCTCGTGACCCTCTCCTGCCCCAGCGCGGAGACCACCAGGGTGGCCCGGTGCGTCTGGGTCACGTAGTTTGCCATCTTCACCATCCATCTGGCCCCCGCGGCCAGGTCCTGGCTACCGTCGGTTCGAGGCGTGTGACCGAGCGACGCGTCGTCGATCACGACAAGGTCGTCCTCGTCGAGTTCCACGGGCCCCTTGAAGTCGAACCGCGTGGGGAGTTCTTGCCACCAGCGCACGTTGGAGGCCCAGTCCGGGTGGGGTCGCAGGAGGGCCCCGTAGCAGAACACCCGCGTCCCGTGCTTCGCGAATCCGCGCACGAGAGCGCGGAGCAGCGTGCTCTTTCCCGAGCCGGTCGGCCCGACCACCTGGAGCGCGGCGCCGCGCGCAATGCCCCCGAGCCACGCGTCGAACGCCGTCGCCTGCGGCAGAAGACGCGGGGCTGCCGTGTGGAGCGTCACTACCCTCCTTATACTCCCGGCGTCAGCCCCACAGGAACCTGTAGCCGAAATTCGCGATGTCGTCGCGGAACGTCTCGTTTACCCAGGCGTAGCTCTTCTCGTCGTAGTAGGTGGACCAGTGATCCTTGCCCTCGGTCTCGTTCTCGAGGTCCAGGCGCACCTGCGGCATCCCCGCGATCTTCCGCAGCACCGAGTTGACCTCCTTCTCGATCCCACGCTCGTAGCGCATCACGATTTGCGAGGCGCCCGCGTGGTAGAAGAGCGTGCCATCGTGGACGTAGGGCCACGGATCGCGCTTCATCCACTCCCTGAAGAAGTCGACGAAGCCGAGACCGGGCTTGTAGCCTCGATAGCTCCGGTTGCGCAGGTACCACGACACGAGCGTGTCGTACGGATTCCGCACGGCGCTGAAGACGAGCTCCGTCCCGACGAGCTCCTGAACCGTCCTGATCTGCTCCAGCGTGGAGTGATACGTGACCTTTCCGGCCGAGTCCTTCACGTTGACGACGCCGGGAATCTTCTTGAGGGCGGCGACCGTCGCGTTCGATCCGGTGTGCGGCGTGCAGAGGTAGACGAACTTGCCCGGAAGAACGACCGCCATGTCAGGACTCTACCGTTCCTTGAAACCTAGGCATACCTAGGTGTGAGTTGGAATCCGGCACCGTAGGGTCCGGAGAGAAACCGATCCAAGATGTTCTGCCCCCCAACTACGTCAGGGTGATCCGTGTGACCACAACTCAGACAACAGAACTTGTCCCTGGTGGGTCGGTTTCCCCTCCCGGTGTGACCACATGCAGGGCACCGTTGACTGGTGTACGCCGGAGGTACGGACCTGAAGACGACACGGTTGTCCTCACATCCCCTTTCTACCCGGCTCAGCCAGTAACGATAAACCCATGCACCGAGAGATCGACGCATGTTTCTGGTCAGGCGTCGTCTGACCTTGGTCTTGTAGTTCATCCGTTTGAGTCCCTCGACCACGAGAAGTCGAAGGTCTCCGTACGTCCGGAAGATCTCCTTGGCGATCTCGTCCATGCGCTGCCGCAAGCTCCTTCGGAGCCGGCGTTGACGTTTACTGCCGTGAGCACAGCGCTTGATGGCCTCCAGGATCTCCCAGACGTCGTGGCCGAAGAGGCCACCGGTGCTTGTGGCGGCCATCACCTTCATCCCCGTGTCGAGGCCCAGAAGGGCACCCTGTGTGCGCTTCGGTCCGATTTCGATCTCGAAGGCGAACGTCACGTCACGGTCGGTGATCACGTATGACTCCAGACGCTTGCCTCTTGCAGCCAGATGGTTGAGGTGGCGATGAAACCTGACGGGAAGGTCAAGGCGGATCTTGCGTCCGATGCTGCGCAGCAGAAGCCACGCGTCGAACTCCTTGGTATCCTCCGACTTCTCCAGGCGGGCGATGGTGCTACTCAGGCACATCCGTCTGCCTTGGTGCGTTGGCATGACGGCCTCATCGTCCCACCGCTTGCGCGCGGCGAGGCACATGTCGATGGCCTCGCGGGCCGCGACCTTGCGAAGCCGGGCGGAAAGCCACGTCTGGCCCTTGGGAAGGTCAACGACGGGTTTCAACAGTTCTGCCTTCTTCGGGATACCTGTTTGCCAGAAATGCTCGATGAAGCGGTTGACGATCCGGCTGTACTCGGCGAGTACCTCGCGGAGTACGGTTCGCTTGTTCTCCGTGGAGAACTTGAGGGAGCACCTGGTAGATCGCTGGATCTTCATCGGATTTCAGCAGTTTAACATGAAAAACGGAGGATGGTTTGTTTAGGAATACTCAACTTTACTCAGGTTTGAGGCCAACTGTTGGGAACCCCGAATCGGAGGCACTCCCGAACGCGGGAATCTCTCGTCCACACCAGGGGCAGAACCTCACGTTTTCTCGCACGGGGTCGTACTGCCCGAGGAGCGTGATGCACCACCCGGTCTCGTCCGGTCCGTGCAGATGATCGGCCTCGTGCAGGCGTATGTACAGACCAGCCTTCTGGCAGCAGCCGGGCCTGACGGCCACCGGTTGCGTCTCGCGCATGCGATCCATCTCATGAACCGGCACCGCATAGCCGAGGTACCGGCTCAGACTTCCTCCTCGCGGGCGAGCATCTCCTGGGTGACGCGTTCCGCGGCGCGAAGGGGCTCCGGGAGACGGTACCAGGGAGAACACCTGAGCGCGAGGACGGCGGACTGCTCAAGACCAACGCGATGCCCGGGACTCACGTGCACGGGTGCGTCGTGAATCTGCGTGACCATGTGCCATCCGACCTGAACCTTGGTGGCCTCGTGCAGGATTGCCGTCCTGGTTCCTCGTCGAGCACGCCCGAGCTCGGCAGAGGTCTGGACGCATCCCGGAGGCCACGTCTTCGCGACGCCCACCGTCGGCAGGTCTAGGGAGATGCCCACGTGGCACGCGAGGCCGAACTTCCGGGGATGAGCGATGCCGTTTCCGTCCACGAGAATCAGGTCGGGCTCGACCGGCAGCTGAACCAACGCCTCTAGCACGAGCGGTCCCTCGCGGAATCCCAGGAACTCGGGCTCGTACTGTCGACGGACGGGGAGCACGACCCGCTGCTCGTGCACGACCGACCAGTTGCTCGTGCTCAGCACGCAGGCGGCGGCGTACGCGCGCTCGTCGTCCAGCGAGTAGGCCACGTCCACGCCCGCCACGAGCCTGAAGTGCTCGCCGAGGCGGACCTCGCGAGCGTGGGCGAGCTGAATCTCGAGGGCCTCCTCGGGGTTCGTCGGCTCCGAGATCCGTGTCCTGATCTCCACGGAGGGCCTACGAGACACGGGTGATGACGGGAGGCAGAGAATCCGACGACGGCTCGGGCGGCGCCAGGAGGCGTCTCAGCGTCCTCCTCATCGTACGCCGGAGCGACTTGCCGACTGGATGCCCCTTCACGACCAGAACGCCGAGCGTGACCTGTCGCTCGTTCTCGAGGACCAGCGAGCGGTCTGCGAAGATCACCCGCAGCTCGGAGGGTTGGCCCATCTGCCTCGCCATGGTCAGGAGTCGGGCCGCGGCCACGAACTCCTCCACCCAGTGCTCGAGGTTCGGCCCGGGTATCGCGGCGTCCGTCCTGATCCCGTCGGTCTTGAAGGCGGCCAGTACGCCCTCGGTCGCTCTTATTCGCAGAAGATGTGCGGACACGTGACCCTCCTTGTGCAGGCCGTCATCGGCCGAAGAAGTCCATGAGGCTGAGCTGTGCGCCGGCACGTGGAGACGGCCCGGCGCGGGTTCGGGGGCCGAGGACCTTCCGCCCCTCGTCCGTTATACGCCACCGGCCGCGCTCGTACTCCGCCCAGCCTCGCCTCGCGAGGGGTTCCCACGTCTGGGGAGGTTCCGAGTAGCCGAGAACCGGATGATCCCCCAAGACAGCCAGGACAGCCTCGGGCTCGTCGATCCCGGCGAGGAGGGGCGAGCAGCTCACGGCTTCGATCCCTCCGTCCTGTGGCCGTACTCGCGAAGGACTATCGGAGCGTCGGCCTCCACCATGAGGACCAGGGGCTTCGTTCCGTCCTCGCCTCGGAGGGTAACCTTGAGCGACCTCGAGGTGAGACGCTCGACCTCCGCGAACTCCTCGATCCCGGCCTCCACGATGGTTCCGGCCTCGTTGCGGATGACGTACAGGAGCTCGTCGAGATTCTCGATGCTGCCCCGGTACTTCCCGCACCTGTTGGGACCCGTCACGTGGGCCCTCCCACGACGCGGAAGGTGAGCCCGATGCAGGGGCCGCAGGAGCGTCGCGACCTCGGCAGCGCGTGACGGCTGACTTGCTGTGTCTTGCCACTCATCACCAGCAGGCTACCGTGCTCGAGCGGGATGACGTGCCGACTCGAGGTGAGCTCGTGCCTCAGTATCATCTCGCGCGTCCAGCCCAGGCTGACCGAGGTCACGGGGAAGCCGTTCGCGACCTCCGCGTGCAGCGGCATCGTGTCTCGCTCGTTCTCGTAGAAGCTGGCCAGGGCGGCGTCGAACCGTACGTCGAGGCGAGCGCGGAGCCGGTCGCGGACCTCCCGCAGGCCCGGCGTCCAGTCGCGCCACGCGTACGGGAGCCCGTCGTGCTCGGCGGGACAGCGCCGGTCGGCGTGCCACGAACTCATCCTCGGAACGGTCTGAGGCCCGGACGGCGTGCGCAGGACGACGCGTCGCCACTCGATCTCGGTCTTGAGGGCGTCGAACAGCCGATCCGCGTCGTCCTGGCCGAGGAAGTCCGCGTCGTAGGCCATCTCTATTCCCTCGTCAGAAATCTCCCATTTCCGGCTCTGCGCGTGGATCTCGTCGAACGGGTTCAAAACTTCTCTCCCGGGCGCGGGGAGGCGACGCCGCGGCGCCTGTCCTCCCTCAGGATCTCCTCGATCTCCCGCTTCCACCGACGCTCCTGGTGCTCGTGACGCCAGGTGATGTTCAGGTGGTCGAAGAGTGCCCGGTTGTACTCGGCGAAGGGCCCGTTGGCGAGGACGAGGGGGTTCACCCAGGCGACGACGCCCTCGAACGGGACGCTGCGCGGCGCGTCGGGAGCTGCGGCGACGACCTGCGCCACGAAGGTCGTGCAGATGAAGTTAGTCTCTCCGGGCACGAATGCGGTGTAGACGGCCTGCGGGGCCGCGATGACGTAGCCGGTCTCCTCGAAGGTCTCGCGGACGGCCGCGACCTCGAGGGTCTCGTTTGGCTCGACCTTGCCGCCAGGCATCCCGAACTCCTCGGTGTCTGCGCCGCGCGAGACTCCGAGGATGCGACCGTTGCTGTCCACCAGGAGACAGCACACCGCGCGCCTCGCCGTCTCGTACCGGGCCGTCACGAGATCTCCTCCTTCATCTCCGCCATCGTGCGGACTCCGTTGATCCACAGCACGCACTCCACGAATCCCAGGCACCAGCTCGCCTCCCCCTCCGTCGCCACGTCCTCCTCGACGGCCCGGATCGTCTGGTCGAGGAGCCACCGGGCGTGTTTCATCTGCTTGCCCATGCCGGGTTTGTCGTACTCGGGAGCGCAGGCTTCCGCGGGCCAACCCTCCAGGGTCTCCCTTCGGCGCCGAAGGGCCGACAGCATCTCGTCACAGGTCATGATCTTGACGTCTCCATCGGAAAAGTAGCGAGTCACGCCTAGACGGCGTCCCCGACAACTCCGAGAACGGCGTTGATGGAAAGCCTCGTCACCTCCGCGGCCCCCATGACGTTGCCCGAGGCGAGGGCCGCCCGGACGTGCACCAGAGCCTGCCCGAGAAGGTTCTGGCCCGTGCCCGTCGAGCCGTCACCCCATACATGGTCGTCGTCTCGCCCCTGGCGCGTGTCCTCGATCAGGGCGGCGTCCCCCGTCACCACGAGCATGGCCTTGCAGTCCTCGTGTTGCGTGAACTTCGCGAACAGGCCCAGCATCATCACCGGAAACTTGATCTGCTCCCACTTCGGGTCGAGGGGGTGCTTCCGCGAACGGCCCATGTCCGCGGCGTCCCTCGCCGTCTCCGCGAGGCGAACCTTCTCGGCCCACTCGGGGTCGGTCCTGACGAACTTCTGTGCCTGGAAGTAGTGCTCGCTCGTGGGCCACACTTTCCCGTCGATCTCGATGGGGTGACGACTGAAGTTCGAGAAATAGCCCCACGGGTCGGGCACCTTATAGAAGCGGATCTCAGTCATCGCGTCTCTCCTTCCAATAGTCCTCAAACAGGATCTTGGTCGCGTGGCCTATCTCGTCCGGCGCCTCGGGACCGAACCACCAGCACTCGCGATGCTCCTCGGTGGGGAACTCGCGCAGCTCGCCGCCCGTCTGAGACACCCGGTACGCCCGGATGCGGTACAGCCTCAACGCCTTCTTGCTGTAGGATGTGACGAGTCCGCAGGGTCTCACGACCTCGACCTCGATGCCCGTCTCCTCCTTGAACTCACGTGTCACGGCCTCTTCGGGGGTCTCGCCCTCATCGAGCCGGCCGCCGGGGAACACGAGGGCGCCCGGATAGGCGGCGTCGTTCACGTGTCGGTAGAGCATCAGGACTCGCCCTTCGTGCTCCAGGATTCCGACGGCCGCCTCCTCGACCCCGACCCAGTGCGGGACGAGAAGCGCGACCGAGTCGTGGATTTTTCCGAGCAGCCTGTAGCGCGGATAGTTTTCCCGCTGACCCCAGGGAACGGCGAGCGTCCGAACCTGCTCCGTGAGCAGCCCCAACCCTCGGGCGGTCGCCTCGGGACTCGTGCGAGAGGAGAAGAAGGGGCAGACGAACGTGCTCGTCTCGGCCACGAGCCCGCAGACGTAGCCTCCGACGATGATGGGGGACATCTTGGCATCCTCCACGAACTTGGCGAAGCCGTCCCCGATCTGCGAGCGCCACTCTTCAAGGAGAGTCTCCCAGTCGCGGAGAAGCCGGGCCCCACCTCCGGGTTCCACGCAGAACAGGTAGCCATGGTGGCGGAGCTCGACCACGCAGGGCGCCCTCGTGTCGAACACCCTGAAGATCTCCTCGTACTCCTCGCGGGTCCCGCAGGGCCACGGGAAATCCGTCGACGTGTCGGGCACGACGTATCCCTCGTGGAAGTGGAGAATCCCCGAGACCTGAGGCACGAGCGTCCGGTAGAGGAGCGAGTGGACCTGTGTGTCGATGGAGGGCTTGTTGCCCTCCTCGGCCTCGTACTCCACGCGGTTCCCGTGCTCGTCTTCCACGTGCACCGCGGCGATGATGTCCGACGGCGTGATGGCGCTCTTGTCGACCTTCCGGGGCGTCGCCCAGAGATGGCCGGTCTCGCCCCGACGCGCGGAGACGTTCCCGTTGTGGTCGCGCAGGAGACCAGATCGCTGCCCGAACGTCAGGAGGTCGGCCGCCTGCCGGAAGGCCGCACCCTCTCGAGGGGTCTGCACGGGGACCGCACGGGAACGCGCCCACGTGGTCGCGTGGCGCTTCATGCAGAAATCGACGATCTCTCTCGCAACGTCCCTCTTGGTGCCGGTGACCGGAATCGCGCCTCCCTCGGGAGTCACCATGAAGGCCGGATGCTGCCCCTCGTTCTCGGGACGGCGCAGGACCTCCAAGTCGTTGGCCACGGTGAGGTTGATCCTGGTGCTCCTGGTCTGCTCGAGCGCGGCCCTGACGAGGGTCCCCTCCCCGACGCCGCAGAGGAGCTTGAATCCCACGATGAACGTCTCGATCCCGCAGCGCTCCCGCAGCGTCGCCAGGATCTTCGGCAGGCGCCTGAACGTGACGGTCACCTCCTCCCCGGCCGAACGCACCTTGCCGGGGACCTTCACCGGGGCGAAGTCCGAGATCGCGGCCGGCACGAACAGGAAGTCGGGAACGCCGTCCGCGAGGTACTCGTCCAGCCTCGCGACAAGATCGTCGTACGTGCGATAGGAGACGGGGTGCCATCCGGCCCCGCCCTTCTTCGGCTGTGCCAGCGCCCTCTCGCTGATGAGGCACGTGGTGTCCACGGACTTCGCGTAGAGCCAGTCAGCGATCTGCATGCCGAGGAACCCGCGCGAGCGGTTGGCGATGACGCGGACGTCGTCCCAGTCGACCTCGGTTCCTCCCGTGACCACGAGCGCTCTCATGGGTCCCTCCTGTTGACGAGGTACTGGCGCACGGCCTCCCAGTAGCCCAGGGAGACCTGCGGATCCTCCTTGAACCTGTGCTCCTCACCAAAGGGGAACCGGCAGAGGCGTCGGATGTAGCAGTCTCGGCAGGCCGAGTCGTCCTTTTCGGTGCTCCCCATCTCGCTGCACACCGGACAGAGGTCGAAGCGATAGCTGACGCGGCCCGACCCGCCGTAGGCCGCGCCCAGCTTGATGTCGAGTCCCTTCTCGACGGTCGCCCGCTGCTCGGGGGTGAGGCCGTCGATCTCCCGACGGGCGTCCTCCAAGATGTAGACTCCGTCGTCCGCCACCTTCTTGCGGAAGACCACGAGATCGGCCTCGTCGACCCCGACGCTCAGGTAGGTCTCGACGGCGCGCTGCTCCCAGGGGAGCCGGTTCCACTTGAAGAGCCGATGCGGGTAGGGCTGGAATCCGCGCTTCCGCAAGTAGCGTCCGAACTCCGACCCGATTGGGTAGACGAGGCTCGTCGCGTAGGCGACGCCCGGCAGCGCGCGGGGGACCCCTTCGGCCGCGAGCTCGCGGACGTGGTCCATCATCTCCCGGGCGAACCCCCGGCCTCGGAACTCGGGGAACACGATGAAGCCGCGGAACCGCACGTCGTACCTGCGCCTGAGCACGAGGACGCCGCCCACCGGAGCCCCCAGGATCCTGCCTTGTTCCTCGTGAGCCACGTACAGGGTCTCGCCGGGCTCGAGTTCCGGGACGTCGCGCTCGACCTCGGCGGCGCGCGGTCCGAACACGTCCCGGTAGTGCTGGGCGACGGCGTCTTGGTACGCCACCGGCACGTCGTCGGCGGACCCGATCCCTCGGTACCTCACCCGTCTCCCTCCCCGGTGTCGCGCCTGTGCTCCTCCTCGATCTCCAGGCACCACTTCTCGACGTAGCGGGCCAGCATCCGGTGCCCGAGCAGCTCGGTGTCGGGGAAGTAGAACTGGTCCCGATACAACTCGGGCTGGAAGGTCCGACGCAGATCGTACTGCACGGTGGCGCAGAACACCTGGAGCTCGAAGACGAGGTCGGCCATCTTCCTCCAGTCCTCGTCCCCGAACTCGAGCAGGGTCTTGTAGACGCGCACGTCGGGCTTCCAGTCGCCGCCGACGACCAGGATGTCAGACTGCATCTCGTGGTGTGGAGTGAGGTCTTGCAGCGTGAAGGGGAGTGCCTCGCCGAAGAGGGCCTCGAGCAGGTCCTCCTTCTCGTTACCCTCCAAAGACGCCTTGTCGAGGATCTTCTCCATGTGATCGCGGCGTTCCGGGAGAGCACGATAGTGCTCCACCGTGTCGCGCAGCCAGTGTGTGGCGTTCTTCTTTTCGTTCTTTTCGTTGAACCGGTCGAGCCTGCCGCGCGAGAGGCCGATGCCCTTCTCCTCGGAGGGCGCTATCACGGCCTGCCATGCCCGCTCGCTCACGTAGTAGGGCGACACGCGCAGGACGCACTGCTTCGGCTCCTCGTCGTCCTTCAGCGTCCCGCGCGGCAGCCTCACCTTGAGATAGCCACGCTCGCACGCGGACATGAGACTCTCGATGGTGTCTGGAAAGCGCTCGAGGTCGCCGTAGCCCTGACGTTCGTCGTCGGGGATGGGTTCGGCCACGCGCGCGATCGACTCGATCTGGAACCTTAGGAGCGCGTCGGGATCGTACTCGACGTGGTGAGAGTCATGATCGCCCCGTTCCTCGCGGTATCCGGCCATCAGCCTTCCGTAGCCGTCGTAGAGTCCCTTGACGGGGAGCGACAGGGGCAGCCACTTCGCCCAGACGTGCTGCCAGTTGCCGGGCTCCTCGTCGTCGTCCCACGCGATCACCTGTCGCAGGAACATGAGCCGGCACGGCTCCTTGTACTGGATCGGCAGGTGGCTTACGGCACAGGTGACGTCATGTGAACCCATCAGTCGTCCTCCAGGATCCGGTCAGCGGTCGCGGCGTTCTCCGCGTCGATCTCCGCCAGCGCCTGCCGGGCAGAGTACGTCGGGTCGTTCATGACGCGCGACGCCCTCTCCGGGGACCGCACGGCGACCCTGGCCCATCCCCGCAGCTGGGTGGCGCAGCACTCGATGGGGTGCGTCCCGTCGCGTCCCACGTGCCAGAACGACGGGAACCCGGTGCAGTTCCAGAGGACGGACTCCGCCAGACGGGCGTCGGCGTCGACGCCCTCGTCGCGCAGGCAGTGGAGCGCGAAGTCGAGGACCGAGATTGTCTCGGACAGACCCTGCTCGCGGAGCCACTCCCGAGCGGCGACCCGCCCGAGATCCGTCGCGAGCGCGTTCACGGCGTCACCTCCAGGTCGTAGACGAGCGGGTCACGGATGCCCATGGTCATCGTCGTGAAGCTACCCTCCTTCGCGAAGTCCAGCCTCGTGCAGCACGAGGCGTTCACGAAAGTCGTCCCGTTCTCCTCGTGGACGCCGTGCCCCTCGTGCGTGTGTCCGAACAGATGCAGGCGTGGACGGATCCTCTTCAGCACATGCCGGCGCAGGACCGGGCAGCCCTGTCGCGCTCCCTTCCGCGTCTCGTCGAGGACGCCGTGCGGCGGGAAGTGGGTGATGAGCACGTCCACGTTGCCGATGAGACCCCAGTGACGCTCGCGCTCGCGCTTCGGACACTCGAACCCCCATGCCGGGTTGGCCCCGCTCTCGGAACCCCACGGACCGCCGTCAAACACGACGCCATCGATCTCGACTCGTCGCTTGGCGACGAGTACGCATCCGTGCTGCTCGAAGAGCCGTTCGGCCCGGTACATGTTCTCGTGCACGGCGTAGTCGTGGTTGCCGGGCGTCACGAGCTTGTGCTCGTGGGGCCACTTCGCCATCCAGCGGGCGAAACGCACCGTGTCCAGCCAGGACCCAAAGCCTCGCGACCAGTCGCCGCAGCAGACCAGCACGTCCCCGTCGGGGACCTGCATCCCCGTGTGGAAGCCGTGCGTGTCGCTGACGACGACGAGCCTCATTCCGAATCCCCCGTCGCGATTTCCAGAAGGTGCTGGAGGTGTTCCGGATCGAGTCTCTCGGCGGGAAGCAACTCCGTCCTGTTGGCCTCCAAGATCTTGTTCAGCAGCTCGTCGGATCTTCGCTCGCGTTCCGCTCTCTCGAGGTCGACGTGCCGCTCGATGTAGTCCCGATCCCGCGTGAAGATCGGAATGTTCCAGTCGGGCTCGATGACCGACCGTGCGACCTCGAGATCGGGGTCCACGACGACGTCCGGGTCGTGGGTGACGCTCGTGCCGCGCTCGCGCAGCTCGGCGACGGTCACGATCTCCGTCCTACGAACCACGCACCAACCCCTTTTCTGCCAGACCTCGCAGTCGTTCCAGTTGACGCCCCTCTCCCGGAAGAGGAGCTCCTGCATCTCCTCCCACCCCTTGCCGTGGAGACGCTCGTGGTCGAAGTGCGCCCGGGCCAGCATGGAGACCGAGTTCCGCGTGGCGTCCTGCTCTCGCCAGACGAAGTAGTTGCACACGTCTTCCCTGGGGACGACGAAGGCCCGCGCGTCGAAGTGTGCGGGAACGGGCAGCTTCCCGACGTCGACGGTCTCGTCGGCTCCCTCCAGCTCGCGGAGGTGGTAACGCCCGAGGAGGATGGCGAGGACCGCGCGGTTGAACGCCGCCGTGACGATGGAGGCGCCGACGGAGCACACCTTCTGCGCAACCTTGTCGAACCACGCCTGCGAGGCGATCGTGTCGTAGTCCGTGACGAGGAGGCTGATCTCGTCCGACTGAAGGTAGGCGATCTTCGCGCCCGAGATCTCGCGCATGAGGGCCGCCGCCGCCGCCGTCATCCCGTCCCTGATGAGCGGGTTCCACGGCTCCGAGCTCTCGTGCTCCAGGGTCTTCACGTACGTGTGGAAAGCCCGGCCGTCCACGCGGAGGATCATGGGCATTCGAGGGGTGAGCGAGGTCCGGGGGACCTCCTCGTACCATTTCATCCTATCGCCGAGCGAGTCTCTGCTAGCCATCCTTCATGCCTCCCCATCGGACGAGGCTGCCCTTCTCGTCGTTTCGGAGCCCCTCGCCCGCCTCCCCGTACGCCTCGAGCAGCTCCTGGGCGAGCTTGCTCCTCTGAACTTCTTCGGGCGCGGCGGCGAGCGCCTTCGCCGTCTCCGTGCGGGCCCGTATCTCGGCCATGCGCTCGCGGTGTCCCATCGTGAGGCGCCGATGCTTGACGACGCTGTCGATGAAGTAGCCGACCCCGCTGCCCACGAGGAGCACGAAGAAGAAGGAGGCGACCGCATGGTCGAACACGAGCTGAAGGACCTCGATCATGCGGTTGCCCCTTCCCTGGCGTAGACGTGGTGCATGCAGAGACCACACAGGTTTCGACGCGTCAGGGGTTCACCGAAGTGCTCGGCCGCCTCCTCGGGACTCACGGCCTTCACCTGTCTCCAAGCCTGGAAAAGCGGATTTTCCGTCTCCTGGGGCAGGAAATGACATTCGCGCCGCAGGTGCCAGGTCTCTCCCCGGGTCCCCCACGGAGGCAGCCGCACGAACACTCGCGGCGGCAGCTCGATCGCCGGGTCGGGCCGAAGGTGGTGCTCGACGTAGTCCTTGATCTGCTGTGGGCCGATGCCGTCCCACCAGCGCTTCCACTGGCCCCGCTCCATGTCGTCCCACGACATGCCCGTGATTTGGGTGAACGGGATCTCGAAGGTCGTCTTCAGGTCGGGCGTCCTGATCCACACGAAACTGCCCCCCACGCGGTAACTCCAGACCTCGTCCTCCAAGAAGTGCAGCTTCCGTCGAAACGGCTCCGGCGGCTGACGCTTCTTCTTCCGTCTCTGGTCTCGTGCCTTCATCGCGGTTCCTTCAAGATGTCGAAGCGTCCTCCGAGCACCACCGCGGGAAGCGGATCGGCTCCAGGCTGCGCCTCCAGGTTGACCGGCGCGGTGCTCGGCGTGGGGAGGGCGATCTCGACGAACTGGAGGTGGCGGATGACAGCACTCCCGACGCTCTTCTCGTAGTGTCTGACGGCGCCCGCTGCCAACTCATCGTCCCTGTCGCGAGGGGCCCACGTGACTCCCTCGGAATCACCGAAGGCCGAGTAGCGACCGTCCCGGTCGATGACCACGGCGATCCGGACGTGCGTCTCCTTCTCCGAGCCCCTGTAGGGATCCTGGCTCATGGTGCTTCTCCAGCGACTAGCGCGCTTCGCGCGGCAAGACCTCGCTCTGACAGCCTGTGCGCCGCCGTAGGAGCCCCCGTTCGCGGCCCTCTGGGGGCCCGTCTCAGGCCGCGTCGCTGCTCTGGGGCCGTCTGGGCGCCTCTGAGGCGCCGTCCGAGTTTCCTCGGGGGGCAGAGATACGGTGAGCGTACAAGTCCTCCCATGCGATGGTTGTACGCCGTCTCGGGAGAATTTACATAAAACCCGCTAGACGGCCTTCCAGGAGCCATTCGACGGCGCCCACGAGCGCGTACCTGATCCGATGTGCGAGGCGTCGGATCCTGTAGCCGAGCCTCCAGAGCCAACCCGGCTCGACCACCTGCAGCTCAGAGATCGCGTAGATCCCCCCGTCCGTCTCGTGACGCGCGTCGATGACCCGGACGAGCGCTCCCTCGATCTCGAGCACGTGTCCGGGCTCGACGTCGGGCCGCAGCGCCATCTCGATCTTGTACGTCTTGCGGTCGGTCTTCACGGTGTCCTCAGAGGCAGATGCGGGTGGAGTCGGGGACGTGCACGTGTCGACACTCCATCCGGACAGGGCACGTTCGTCCGTCGTCGCAGTCGAGCACGCAGAAGTCTAGGGCGAAGCCGAGCTCGGCGGACACGTCGCCGCCGGGATGCGGGGCACAGTGGACGGCGGGATCCGCGTCGCCTTCCCGGGTCCGAGTGCAGAACCCGGCGTCCCCGTCCGAGACTCGGATCAGGCCCTCGGCATCGACGGTGATGCAGGCGTCCGCCCTCGGGGGATCCGTCACGCAGTCTTCGGTCCTCGCGCAGACCGAGTATAACCCCCGGTCGGGCCTCTCGCCGTCGAGGTCCAAGTCGAGATCCAGAAGCTCCGGGTCGAAGCTGCCCGGGCACCCCGAGAGACAGCACGCGATGACGAGCCACGAAAGACGCCGAGTCACGGGTTCCCTAGTCGATCCGTCCGGTCTTCTGGTGCCAGATGAACGCCCTATGGTTGTGCGGGTCACGCAGGCCCGTGGGACTCTTGCAGACGACGACGCGCAGGGTATCCGCGGCGCCGCTCTCGACCTCCCCTTGAGGGGTCTTACCGCAAGCGAACACGGCGTCGCCGCTGTCGAGGAGGTGCTCGGGCAGGCTGTCGGGGTTGACGTCGCCCTCCGTCTTCATCTTCCCCCAGACGGAGCGGGGCAGCTGCATTCCGACGAGGCCCATCCTGCCAGCGCGGACGAGCCAGTTCTTGAAGGTCTTGAGGTCCTCGACCACGTCGTCGGTGAACAACCCGAAGTTGTCCACGACGACGAGCACGTGCTGGATGGACTGCGCCCCTCGGTCGAGCACGGAGAGAAGGTCTCTCGTACCCCTGGCGCTCTCGTTGCGGTAGTCGAGCACCGCCGGAACGTCGGAACCCATCGCCTCGATCCTGGTACGCCACGTCGCGTAGGTGCGTTCAAGGTCCCAGTACGCGACGCGTCCGGTCACGAGATTGTCTGCGATGCCTACGGCGACGTTGCGGACGATGGTGGAGCGACCCATGGCCGGTCCGCTGGCCACGATCCAGAGGTCTCCGACCTTCGGATCCTGGTCGTCGAAAAAAGAGATCCCTGTCCTCATCGCTCCCGTTTTACTCCTTCCGGAATTCGCCGTTCGGAGACGTCGGTAAAGTGCCTATTGACGATGCCGAGCATCGAGAATCTCAGGCGTCTGCCCGCGATGGAGCGCGACATCCTGCGGCTGCACATGATGCTGAGGAAGTCGCAGACGGAGGTCGCCAGGATCCTCGGCGTATCTCAGCCCACCGTGAACTACCGCTACCGCCGGGCCCGCGAGAGGCTCGACTTCATGGACAAGCTGCCCCAGGTCACGGGGGACGAGATTCGTGAAGTTCTCAGGTCGCTCGGCGCCCGCGAGCAGGACGTCGATGCGATGGTCCTCTACGTCGAGACGAACAGCCAGTCGGAAGTCGCGCGCAGGATGGAGACGAGCCAGGGCGCCGTCCGGCACTGGATCCACCGCGGGCTCGTGAACCACCTTCAGAACGACCTCAGCAGCGACGACGTGCACAGGCGAGTGCGGACGGCGTGCGGGATGCTCGTCAGCAAGCCGGGCATCTTCAACGAGCCCCAGAAGCCGGGACACATGCCCAAGCACCAGAAGGTGGAGCAGCGCCTCCCCCGGGCTCCCAGGGTACGAGGGGACGTGGTCGTGGAGGGGCGCGTCCTCTTCCTGGAGGGGGTCTACGCCCAGCTCGAGGCCGACGTGCTCGACGTCAACTCCGAGACCGTCCGGGCGCGGCTCGACCTCGAGTCGCAGGAGATCACTCTGGTGTGGCCTCGTCCGGGTAGCAGGCCCTGAGACCGTCCAGCTCGGCCACGAGCTCCTCGTCGGAGGGCGAATGACCAGCCGCGCGTCCAAGACTCGCCAAGAGGAGGATCGCGAGCCGCGCCTCCTGTCGCTGGAGGTTGTTGGCGAGTTGCCCGAGCACCTTCATGAGGGCCGCGCTCTCCTCGGCCTCCTTCGTCGCGCCCTTGGCGATCTCCTCCTTCTGGGTCGCCCTCAAGATATCCCCGATGTTCAGCTCGTTCAGGAGCTGGCGCCCCTGTCGAGCCATCACCATCTTGTCGAGGTACTTGCGGGCGCGCTCGTACGCCTGTTCGGGGGTCAGGCCGTAGATGTGGCGCACGACCTCGGGATCTATCTCGGACAGGGCATCCGAGACGTGCTGTCTGCTGTGGCGGACCATGCGGATCGCGGCGATCATCGACCTCAGGAGCTTGCGCTTCTCCGCGTGGTCGCCCTGGAGGTCCCACATCTCCACGATCTTCTTGAGGCTCGTGAGCTGCTCCTGCTCGGCTACGAGGCGCTCGAGCTCCGCGAGCAGCGACCGCGCCAGTGCTCGGTGGTGTTCGCGGTCCTCTCTCGGCGGTCGCTCGAAGAGCTGCCTGATGCCCCTGAAGGCATCGTCCAGGGTCGAGCGACCGTTCCCGCCTTGTGGCTTCTCGCGCGGGGGGGCCCCTTCGATCTTGAAATCCACGACCCACTCCCCGAAGTAGAGCGTGCCCGTCGGCGGAAGGAGGGCGTTCTTGTCGATCCGCTCGTCATCGAGGCGCGACCCCGTCACGCTGCCGAGATCGACGAGCCGCCATTGACCCTCCGTTCGCTCGAGGACCGCGTGCATGCCGGCGATGCCATCCAGACACAGGTCGGCCGAGTGCAGGCTTCCGACCTTAACCACGTCCTGGTCGAACGTGCGCACTCCCGTGTCCGGGCTTCCTCCCTTGCGAAGCTGGCACTTCAACTGTGTCGTCACGGCGACCTTCCTAGGCGTGGGCCGCGACCGCGACGACGAGGGCCTCCAGGTTGTTCCTGGCCCCGTCCTTGCTCGAGAACCCCTCGGTGCTCGCGTGCACGATCTGTCCGTTCGCCGCCGTCACGCGCCAGCGCCACTCCTTCTTCGCGTCCTCGTAGAACTCGAGCGGAAGTCGGGCCCCCTCGGGTCGAGGGACTGGGGCCTCGGCGGCGGTCTTGATGTCGGCGTCACGCGCGTACTTCGGCAGCGACCTCAGGTTGTTGTCGGCGTGCTCTCGACGCACGTACCCCTCGGTGCTCGCGCCGATGATCTCGCCGTTCTCTGCCTTGACGCGCCAGCGCCACTCTCTGTTCGCGCTGTCGTCCTGGTAAAAGTCGATGATCGCCATGATCCTTCTCCTCAGTGTTCCGGAAAGTTGTCGGGAGTCTTCGAGGACTCCCGAAGCGCCGGAAGCGGGAAGGGACAGGGCCTCCTTCGGGCCTCGTCCCTCCTTCCCGTGCAGAAGTGGGCTTCGAGAGTCTCCCGCAGCAGGACCACGTCATTGCCGGTCCAGTCCACCTGCCTCGCGGTGCGCCGGAGCTCCGCGCGGATGTCCAGGAGATCCTCCCTAGCATCTTGAAGGTCCCGTCGAGACCCTTCGGTCGCTTCTCGAAGTGCCTGGACCTCCTCGTGGAGCACGCGCACCTCTTCCGTCCGAACCGGACAGACGCCCAACCCGACGAGGGCTCCGAAACCGAGGAGAGTCAGGAAACCCCCGCGAATCGCCCGTTCCACGGCTTCCAGGCGTTTCTCGTGACGTCGACAGCACGGGCGCTCGGGAAATTCGAAGTGCGTCTTCTCGGGTTCTCGGCCCTCAGGAGGGACGGCCCTAGTCTTGGTATCGCTCACGTTTCCTCTCCGTCTTGGGCGCGGAGGACGAGGACCTTCTCCTCGTCGCGAAAGGTCCTCACGCGACCGTCCGACAGACAGATGACGTTGAACGGGTCCCACTGCGAGTTTGTGAGGCTGTTCTCGGGATTGCAGAGCCGAGCCGGATCGACCTTGATGTTGTCGCCCGGCCCGCGCCTGAACTCGTGCCTGCCCACGGCGAACCGGTCGCCGCGCTTCAGCTCTCCGAAGGATCTCTCTTCGTAAGAGACGCCCATGCCTCACCTCGTGTGCCAGGAGAAACAGTCCCGTCGAGCGTCGTCGCTGAGGTCCTTCTCCGAACACAGGTGGACTGCCCACGCCTCCAGCTCGCGCCGACACCGCTCGGCGCTCTCGTGGTCGTCGTCCACGAAGTCGACGCACATGGGACCCTCCTCGCGCTTCTGGAGCTCGTGGGCGAGCCCCTCGCACTCGCCCCCCAGCACCCACGAATCGTGGACGTAGGGCGCCTCGACGGAGTCCGCCTTGGGGCCGCTGTCGTACCCGACGCCCGAGTTTGCGCAGTCGAGCATGCGGTAGCGGAGACGCCCCTTCTCGTCCTCGAGGATCCGCTCCACCTTCCTCTGGCGCTGCTCGCGGACGTAGTCCCGAGCCAGCTTGCAGAGCCCGGACGTGGGGGCCGACTTGAATGGGTATTCCCAGAGATCGAGACCGCACGGCTTCTGGGCCTCCCAGGCGACGCGCCTGAGTTGGTCGTCATCGAGAGGAGGTTTCTGAGCATCCTTGACTGCCCCCAGCTCGCGCTCGCACAGGCTCGCCCTGTCAGCCTGGACGTGGCACTGGGCCCACGCCAACAGGAAGGAAACGCCGAGGCCGAGGATGCCCACGACCTCGAACCAACTTCGTCTCGCAACGTTCATGGTGCTCCCTCTACGCGGCCTTCCTGGTCCTCTTGGTCTTCTTCCTTGTCTTCTTGGCGGCTTGCTGACGACCGGCCTCCCGGCTGCGGCGCCTCCGTCGCTTCTTCGCCTGCCGCTCCGCCAGGCGGCTTCGACGTCGGTTGATCTCGGGCCAACCCTCGGATTCCGCGTACCGCAGGGTCGCGATGGTCTCGCGGTCCTGGTAGGCGTTCCACGCCTTGATGGTGATGGCCGCCTTGTAGAAGTTCGGTCGACGCTTGTGTTTCTGGTCCTTGATCAGGAGCAGGTTCTTCCGCAGCTGGTAGACCGGGTCTTGCCGACCGTGCTCGAAGCCGAGACCCTCGACCAGGATCGTGAAGAACTCCTCGGCGGCCTTGTGGTTGGCCTGGGAAAAGATGAAGTAGAGTGCGGCGAACAGCGCGGGAGGCCCGCAGATCGCCTTCATCTCCCTGGTCATCGTTAGGCGCACCGCGTCGGTCAGCGCCTCTCCGTGGGTCTGAGCCCACTCGAGCAGCGTCTCGGGCTCGACGCGCTTCTTCGCCAGGGACGAGGGGGTGACCGTCTCGGCCTCGATCTCGTAGATGGAGAGGACGTTCCTGATGGCGGAGGCGACGCCGTGGGTGTAGTCGTAGCCGGCGACCTTGAGCAGGTCGCCCGGGCTCCGCATCCCGCCCGTGTCGAGCTCCATGAACGCCTCGTCGGGGACGTTCCGGTGGACGACGATCTCGATGCTCTTGCCCGACTCGACGATGGCCCTGAGTCGGTGCTGTCCGTCGATGAGCTCGCCCTTGGTGTTGAACTTGATGCTCTCGCCCGTGAGCTTCCAGTGGTTGGCCTTCATGGCCGCGGCGAAGCGTTCGACGAGCTTCTTGCGAACGCGACGGTTCCTGACGCACTTGTCGAGGTACTTCTGGGCAAGCTCGGGCCCGATGAGCTCGACCTGCTCGCTCAGGTTCACGGCCGGTCTGCGGTGTCCTGAGGGTCTTGTCTTCCGTTTTCCCATGTGTCTGTCCTCCCGTCCCCGAACGAGACGGTGGTGGGCCGCTTGCGTGGGACGCGAGGTCCGGCGGAGAGCGGCCCTGTGCTCCGCTCTCCTTATACGCCTAGGCGAAGAATGGTGTCCAAGAACCCACGCGGCGCCTTCCGCGCACGAGGAGGCTGACGAGGTGGTGGAACTGCTTTCGGGGAATGAGTCGCGAACCCATGCGACGCACGTGGGGGCTCTGCAGGTGGCAGTCGATCATCGGGAAGCGCCACGCGGCCAACCTGCGGACGAGGGCGACCAGGGCCGTCTTAGACGCGTTCGACTCCGTGTGAAACATGGAGTAGCCGCAGAAGAGCTGGCCCACGGCTATCCCGTAGATCCCCCCGACGAGTTGATCCCCCGACCACGCCTCGACGCTGTGGGCGTGCCCGAGCTCATGCAGCGCCTTGGCGACCCTCTCCATGTCGTCGGTGATCCACGACGCCTCTCGAACCGTCCGACAGCCCCGGACGACCTCCGAGAACGCCGTGTCCGCGCTGATCCTGAACCTTCCACTGTCGAGCACGCGTCGAAGGCTGCGGCTGACGTGGAGCTCGGGGAGGAAGAGGACGGATCGCGGCTCGGGAGACCACCACAGCTGCCTGCCGTCCTGGTCGTGCAGCCACGGGAACGCGCCTCGGGCGTGGAAGAACATGGTCAGGAAAGCCGAGAGCGGCTCGCCGGGCGGGCTCGCCCGCACGAGGTCTTGCGGCGGCTCGCAGAATTGGGTTCCGTCCTCCCTGAACCGGCTCATTGGGGTAGCGGCATGCTACCACGCCGCGAAGATCTTCACGCTAGTTCATGAGGGCGAACTTCGGGTGCGAGGGCCAGAAGATTCCGTGCTTCGCGAGGGTCGCCAGGAGATGCTCGGCCTTCGAGCGGAAAAGAGATTCGTGCCAGTTTCTCTGGAGATCGTTCTCAGGAAGCGATGGGAGGGCCTCGGCGACCTCAAGCCATCGCCTCCGAAACTCACCCCACGACATCTCGGTAGAACCCAGACGTACTGCAAAGGTCTCGCCCCGCCATGAGACGCGTGCGAGGACGCTGTTCCCGCTGAGGAGCAGCTCGATCTGATCGGCATCGAAACCGAGCCGTCGGAACCCCTCGAACGCGGCGAGGCCTTCCCGAATCTCGGGGGGTTGGTCGAGGAGGTTCACAGCCCCCAGTCACCCACGAGCAGGGGGTTGCCTACGATCTCGCCTCCCTCGGCCTGAATCCTGCGCGCCGCCTGGACGGCGACGCACTGCTCGCTCGAGTGTTTCACGCCGTAGAACGTCAGCATGTGTCGCGGCTCGACCACCGTGTAGCCGTCGACATCGATGGTGGGCACCTCGCACACGAACAGGTCGAAGATGACCTTGACCGGCGCGGGGTTCCAGAACCAGTGCCCGCAGTCCGGGCACTGGTACTCCATGCTCTCCGTGCCGTCCTCGTCGTACGCGCTGTCATAGTACTCCCCGTGACCGTAGCAGTGCGGGCATGGCCAGACGTACTGCTCGAATCGAACGAACTCGCCAGAAGGATCGTCGAAGCGCGTCTTCTGTCGAAGGTAGCCGCGCTCTTGGAGCACGGTGACGAGCTCCGCGAACCGGTGCGGGAACACGTGCAGGTCGATGTCCCGGTGGTCGTGGAGGTGCTTCTCCTCCTCGTGCGGCGGGCTCATGTGGTGCCACGCCCAGCCGCCCGAGAGCGCGCCGTACTGGCGCACGGCCTCGATCTCCGTCCTGAGCACGGCCAGCCTGAACGCGTCCCACATCTCACCGACGCGCTCGGGGTTGTGCGGATCACCCACGGACGTGCCTCCTGATCGGGCAACCGATGAGGAGGCTCAGAGCGCTCATGGATCGACCCTGCCCGAACCGAGCGATTCTGAGCCTCTCGACCCACGCGACCAGAGCCGCCGCAGACACTCGACCGCCTTGTCGGGACCCCAGGCATGCGCGTAGCCGGGACCGTGTGTCACGTTCGGGTCCTCGACGACCTCGGCCCCCGAGACCTCCAATCCCGTCTCGGACCAGTCGATGTGGATGACGCGCTTGCGCCAGCCGATCTTGATCCTCCCCGCCGACGTCTCGACCACGAACCAGGGTCCGTAGTACGTGGGGTCTGGGTCCGAATGGTACTCGTTCGGGATCATGACCATCTCCGTGTACGGGATCTCCGAACGGTCCAGAATCCCCTTGATCTCCTTGCGTTCGCGTTCGATGACGAAGAGCTCCTGACACCGCCTGTGCCGAGGAGGCTCGTCGTAGTAGTCGCGCACGTTGTCGAGACCCCATCCGCGGCCACACCGGTCACAGCGGGCCCCCTCTGGGGGGAGGGGCGTCCCCGTCGCGACCGTCCAATGAGACGAGAACCTCCGGGTCTCCGTTGGATCCATCACCGGCGGCGTCTGGTAGACTCCCTCCATGCCCCAGTAGTTGTAGCCGTCCCTCGGCGCGCCCTCGGTAATGAGCGAGACGTTGCCGCACGTGTCGGCCCAGAACATCCCCAGGATGCACCACTCCGCCATGCGCTGTCCCCGGTCGTAGCCGGCCTCGTGACGCGCCCTAGCGATCTCCCGGAGCCCCTCGAGACCGGCCTTCAGGCGTCCCTCCAACCCCTCGCGAGTGTCGTACCAGGCCGCGATCCGGCGGCCAGTAGGTTTGCCCAGTGGAACGGTGATGTGGTCCTGTGTCATGCGTCGCGTTCCCTCAAAATTCGATCCACCTGTGCGCGTACCTGCGCACGCTCCTCGTCCGTCAGACCCGGCTCGCCTTCGTTCCCCTGAAGGTGCCAGACCCTCCATTCAAGCTCTCTCTGCTGTCCCTGGTCTCCCGTCGCGACGGCGTGGCGGTGCTGCGCCAACGCCACGAACAGCTCTAGGGGCCACGGGTCTCTGCCCTCGTCCACCTGTCGCCGCCGCGTCTCGACGGCGTCCTCGACGTAGGCGTCGGTCTCCAAGATGCCAGCCTCCGCGAGGGCCGCGACCAGATCGTCTCGCGTCATCTCAGGCATCAGGACTCCCGCTCCAGGCCCTCGTAACGAGGATTGCGGCCCAGCAGGACGCGCATCGCATCGAAGAACGAGAAGTAGAGCCCCGACTTCGGGTCCCGGTAGGGGACGAGGATGGGGTAGTCGTCGTCGTTGAACGGGTTGGGGCGCCGAGGCCCCCTCTCGTCCTTGGTCCACCCCTCCTCAAAGAGGAAGGGCTCCACGTCCCGCTTCATCTTCTGGACGTACTTGATCCTCTCGATCGCGGACATCAGGTGCCTTCCTCCTCGTTCATGCGCAACGTCTGGGTCGTGAGTTCGCGTACGATTCGACGTTCGTCTATCTTCTCAAAATGCGCATCGGAGCAGGCACGATCGGTACCCGGAATCCACCAAGTCCCCATCTCCCATTCCGCGACGATCCAGTCGTCGTCACTGTTCTCGCGCACCCAGTAGTAGCCCTCTTCGCGATCGGGCATCAGTCCGTCCCCTTGACGTTGGCCACCGGCCAGAGTCGGCGTTCGACCGTCGCGATGCCCTCGTCGACGAGAACGTCCAGAACGCGGTCGAGGTTCTTGTACACGGCATCGGACTCGTCGAGCGGCGTCTTCTCCGTGTTCGTCACGACACCCTCGATCTCCACCCCGCCGAGGACGCGCACCGTCGTCCGCATCTCCTCGTCGATGTCGTCCTGCAAGGGTGCGAGCTCGCGCTTGGCCTGCCCGCGCGCCATGTGACGTCCGCTCCCGTGGTTGACGGAAGAACCCGACCCGAGGGCGCCCCTCCGCGGGAACAGGACGGCGGCCCCGGTGAACATCGACCCCGGAATCAGGCACGGATGTCCGGTCTCGCTCCACGTCGTCCCCTCCAAATCCGGGTGGCCGCCGGGGAAGGCCCGGGTCGCGCCCTTGCGGTGCACGAATCCCGTCTTCGTCGTGCCGTCGGGCAGCACCACCGTCTCCTCCTGCACGAGGTTGTGGCTGATGTCGTAGTAGAACTCGGCGTCGACCCCGAAAACCTCCCGGAACGCCCCGCGGACGCCGTCGCTAATGATCACTCGGTTGGCGACCGCGAAGTTGGCCGCGCTGTTGTGGTGCGCCCAGTACTCCCGCCCCAGGGGCTCGTCCGCGAAGAGGTGCGACTGCTCGCGGCGGTTCTTCGGAAGGCCCCGGAGTTTGGCACCCTCGTGGAAGTAATGGTTGGCCGTGTGCCAGCCGTAGCCGCGCGAGCCGCAGTGAATCATGGCCCACACCGAGCCGTCCTTCTCGTCCACCTGCATCTCGATGAAGTGGTTTCCGCCGCCGAGGCTGCCGAGCTGGAGGGCCACCTTGGAGTAGGCCCGCTCGATCTTCGTCAGATCGACGTCCTCGGGCACCGGAATCCGTCGGCGCTCGCAGGCGTCCTCCGGGATGCCGAGCGCCTTGGCGCCGTGGCGCAGGACGTCCTCGACCTTCCGGTAGGGGACCTTGCCCGCTAGCTCGGCCCGGTGGCTCCCCAGCCCGAGGGCCACGCGCCTCTCGATCTCCCGGACCCACGCCTCGCGCCTCTCCTTCGGCGCCACGTCGACCGCGGTCAGGTCGGGGACCCTCATCAGCGCGATCCCGCAGGAAATGTCGTAGCCGCTCCCGCTCTGGATGATGGTGCCCTCGCTGACGACCACGCCGCCGATGGGAATACCGAAGCCCTGGTGGGTGTCCGGCATGAGGTAGACCCCGGTCACTCCCTCGTAGCTCGCGGAATCGATGGCCTGCTGCCACACCCCCTCGTCGCTCTGCTCGTGGAGAGCCTCCGACAAGAAGGCATCCACGTCGCAGCGCATGTTGCCCCGCCTCGGGAGCACGCAGCGGTTCGGGCTGATCCAGTCGACGCTGTACTTCTGGCTCATGGTCTCCTGCACGAGGCGTTCGCAGGTTTTACACGAAACCGGCCTGGCGTGTTCCGACGTCCCCGAACTCAGGCTCAGGACTCCACGTCCTCCGGGGTGCGCGAGCGGCGCGGCTTCGTGCCGGTGCCCTTGCAGAGCGAGCACCTCACGCGGTTACGGTCGTCGTCTGAGACCTGATCCCTCACCGTGCCGCGCCCCTTGCAGGAGGGGCACGTCCGAGGCCAGAAGTCGTCGATGCACCCGAGACAGCACTCGAGAGACGCCCTCCACTCCTCAGACGGGACGGGCGCAGGATCACGCCGCACGAGTTTCGTGTGTAGTTCCTCGTAGGGAAGGCCCGTGATCAGGTGAACCTTGGCGGTCGCCTTCTCTTCCGAGATCGCGACGGCCAGGTAGGTCCGGTTCGCCTTGGGTCCTCCTTCTCCAAGACCGCGACGGCAGACGTGCGTCACCGCCCACACCGCCAGGCGGCGCTCCCTCAGATCTCGACGGTCAACCTGGAATCGAATTGGGGGTTCTCCTCCTTCAGGGCGTAGCCGAAGGGATTGCAGAGCACGCGCGTGCGACCGATCTCGTAGTCGGCCGAGAGGTGCGTGTGTCCGTGTACCCAGAGCCGAGGTTGCCGTTCCGTGATCAGGTCTTCGACGTCGCACAGGAAGAAGCAGTTGAGGTCCGAGTCTGCGTACATGGGATGCACGGAACGCGGGGAAGGCAGGTGGTGCGTGACCACGACGTCGTCGGGACCCACCGTCCTCTTCAGGAATGCCAGGGACTTGACGTTCTCGCGATACAGCTCAGTCTCGGCCCGCTCGATCATGTAGAAGTCGTTGAGGTGCCCGTGCAGGTACTCGATGCCGGGTTGGCGTCGCATCCAGAGGGTCGTTCCCACGAACCTGCGTCCCTCGATCTCGCAGGTCGAGTTGTCTAGCACGTGGAGGCGCCCGCGGTTTTCGGGGTGCCCCTCGAACCATTCCTGGAAACGCCTCACCTTCGTGCGGACGGCATCGAGGCTCGAGCCGTAGAACTCGTGGTTCCCGAAGACGAAGATCACGTGCTCGTAGGCGTCGAGGGCGAGTGCCAGGGCGTCCCAGATCCCGTCGGCGTTGCTCAGGTCTCCGGCACAGACGAGCACGTCCGCCTTTCCGAGGGACGCAATCATCGCGCGACCCTGGTCCGCGTGGAACTCGGTGTGAAGGTCGCTGACGATCAGGAGCCGCACGTGACCGTCACCGTACCGAGGACCTCCGAAGATTCCTGAGCGCCCTCCCGGCAATCTCGCGGGTCCCGAGGCCCTGAATTCGAAGGCCCGGCGTGATACGTCGGACCTCGAGGACGAAGTCGTCTCCGAGGACCGTGCCGTCCAGCAGGTCGTGAAACTGGTGACAGTTCCCGCAGTAACGGTACTCGATGTCCTTGGGGTGGTAGCTCGTCATCTTGCAGACGGGGCACGTGATGCTCGATGAGGTGCTCACTCCTAGGCCTTCCAGGCATTGTAGACGAGCACGGTCACGGCCGCGACCAGGAGGGGACCGAAGTGGAGCCCCGTCCACGCACAGACCATCACTCCGAGAAACGCGGCCAGCTCGTACCACCAGGGCACGCCCCGTGGCGCCACGAGTCCGGTCAGGTTCATGGCCACGAGCACGGCCACCGCCGCGGTCGCGCAGTAGAGAAGGGCTCGACGGCCTCCTCTGAAGAACTTCGACAAGGCGCTCGCCATGCAGGTTATACGCGGCTCAGGGACTCGGGGGCAGCGGCAGCGGCGCACCCAGGCCCCACTTCGCCCGCAGGACGTTCAGAACCTGGACGCGCTCGCCCTCGGCCAGGACTCGTGGATAAAGGAGGACCTGCCCCACGTTGCCGTCGAGGTAGTCGAAGGTCTTCGCCGGATTGATCCCCCAGTTGGACCGCCCCAGGGCCGCCTGGAGGGGAATCGGCTCACCGAAGGTCTCCCTCGTGGGATCCCAGAAGTCGTCCGACGTGTCACCGGAGAACACCTCCTGGTCGTAGGCGTTCACACCGATGTGGGTCGCACCCGAGCTCGAGACCGTCTGCCTCCACTCGAGGATGCCGAACGACCCCGTGGGGAGAACGGTCCCGATCATGGCAATCTCGGACGGATCGATGTACGTGAACGGCGTCCCCTCCGGGCGCACCGACGAGTCCTGGTAAACCTTTCCCTCGAGGCCGCCGAACGTGCCGTCGAATCCCGCCGCCGAGAAGAACGTGCCGCGCGGGTTGGGGACGCTCGTGAAGAAGCGTCCCACCACGAACAGGTGCCAGTCCACTCGGGCCTTGAGATCGACGTTCATGAAATGCTCGAGAGAGGCGTCGAACCGGATCGTGTCGAGCCCGTTCAGGGAGGCCGCGGCGACGGTCGGGCGGTTCGCGACGACGGGCTGGAGCGCGTGGTTCTCGCGGGTGCTCTTGTCGCCCCAGCGCTCGACGCCGCCTCCGGCGACGGTGATGGTGGTCGAGTCCGCCGCGTCGAGGTAGAGAACGGGACCGACCTGCTCGATGCCGACGGTGGCGTCCTGGAAGACGTTGGTCCCGATAGCCACGACGGTCTGCCCGCTCCCCGAGAGGTCCCCGCCCTGCCAGTGCCGGTAAACGTCCTGACGGATGGTCTTGATCACGTCGGCCCAGCACCACTGCCAACCCATCCCGAACGGGACCGTCGGACAGTTGCAGTCGTTCGGCATCAGCTTGAAGATGTCCCAGACCTGACGCGTCCAAGGCGGCCGGGGTGCCACGTCGCGCCACTTCACGAGGTACGCCTTGCGGTTCGCCAGGATCAGCCAGTCGCAGCCGGCCCGTCCGACCTCCTCGACGACGAGGCAGTCGAGGAAGTCGCCCACCTGGCACGGGTCGAAGTCGTCCCAGTCTTCGGGCACCTTCAGCACGTGCGATGGATCTATCGTGAAGTTCAGCGGGACCGCGTACGGAAGGTCCGGAAAAGGCGGTATGGGTGGGAACGACACTTCTCTAACCGGGGTGCGCCATAGTCGGACTATGACCGTCCCCTTCTAGGAGCCTGGACGATGCCCGACGAAGATACCAAGCCAAGGACCGGCGCCACGGCGGCGGACGGCGGGGAGGGGGAAGACGAGGAGACCAATGAACGCGCCCTGTCATGGCTTCGGGTGCTCATGGGGGTCCTGTTCGGGATGCTCATCCTGGCCGACCTGCACCTTTACTCCCTGTACGAGGCCGAGTCGTCGCGCGTGGAGGCCATGGACCGCAGGATGGAGCGCCTCGATCAGACACTCAGCGACCTCCTGACGATCAACGAGAACGCCGAGAAGATCGAGAAAATAGAACAGAGGGTGTCGGGCATAGAGGTGCGCGTCGGCGAGCTCGCCGACAGCCTCGAGGCCGAAGGCGACAAGCTCGGGCCTCCGGAGAAGCGGCGCTAAGGAGGTCCACTTTCCGCGAACGTCGGCCGCGGGCCTCCCGCGCACCAGATCTTGAGTCCGCTGTTCCCTCGCTTGTCATCGCGGCGTCTCAGGTCCCTCGTAGAAGCGTTTCCAGCGGTCGCCTCCGAAGAAGGACCAGCATTGCTCGGTGTCGATCTCGGGCAGGCCCCGCCGGAGGCGCCTCTCGCTGCGGTCAAGCGCGTCGAACTCGCAGGCCCACTCGGCCTCGCGCTTCGCCTTCTCGTGCCACGCCCTGCGGAACAGCTCGTCGCGCCGAGACTCGTCACACCTGTCGCGCCTCCATCCCTCCAGGGCGTCGTCCATGAGGACGCGCTCTTTGTAGTGGAACTCGCGGGCGAACTCGGCCCGTCGCCCCGGTTCCTTCAGGATCCGGGCCCAGGTCTCACACGTCGGGTGGGCTGGCCTGGAGTAGTGGTCGGAAAACTTGTCCATGCACAGGAGCACGGCGCCGAGACCGTCGGGCCACTCGGCCAGGTCGTAGTCGAGGATCGTCCGGCAGTCGTCGGGTCGGTCGATTGTCTCGACCCACGCGGCGATCCTCACGTCGTCCGAGCTCGCGCCTGAACCCGACATCAGCGCGAGCATGGAGAGCAGCAGGAGGCGCCCCATCAGGCATTCTCCATGGACGGGTCGAGGCGCCTGCGGTTGCGTTCGCGGCCCTCCTCCACGTAGGCCCGAACGGCGGCCAACTCGTCCTCGGTGATGTTGCCCACCGTGCAGCGTCTGCTGCATCCCTTGCGAGGGTGGGCGATCCAGAAGTGAACGCGGCTCGGTCCTCCTCTCGGGTCGAACTCGAGGTGGAAACCGATCAGTTCGTTGAGGTCGTCCAGGCCCCAGTTTGGATCGCCCGTCTGCAGCTCCGCGAACTTCGGATGGCTCTCTGGCACGCGACCGTCGTTCTTGGGGTCTCCGTACTTCCAGTGCCTCGGCCAGCAGAAGTCCCCCCAGGAGTCGTACGTGACGGGGTTGCGCCAGGAGTGCTCGTACCTGGGATCTCCGTCGAGGCAGGTTCCCTTCTGCGTCCAGCGTGTCGACCCGGTGCGGTCGAGACCTCCCGGAAGGTCCGTGGACGTGAGGTCTAGGCGCCCGAGGAGACGATCGCGCATGCCCGTCAGGAAGTCGCACACGGCGAACATCTCGTGCTCCTCGATGCTGTCGATCTCGAACCCGTAGTTCTGCCCCGTAGCCGGATTCACGATCCAGAGCACCAGCTGGAGACGCCCCTTCAGGTCGACGGGAATGTACCCCGCACCCTTGCACTTGTCACAGTAGCCGTAGACGCCTAGCCGCTTGGCCCGGGTCTCCACGCAGATCAGCCTGTTGATGGCGTCGTGACCGCCGAAGCCGGGCCCGGAATCCTGGGCTCCGTTGACCTCCTCGGCCGGCACGCTGTCGCGCCACCGAATGCAGACCCGAAGGTGCTTGTCGACTCCGTTCTCGTCGTCGCACTCGCGGTCTTTGCTCCGGTCGCGACCCTCCCAAAGCTCCTCGGCACGTTCGGCCGTGATCTCCCCGGCTTCCACGAGCGAGTCGAGCTGCGCCCGAGAGTAGACGAGCATGAAGTCGCGCAGGCGCCCGGCCCGCGTGAGGGCGTCGGCCTCGTCCTGGGTGATCTTGTCGCACCACTTGCGCCCCGTGCGGCCAAAGTCGTACCAGTCGTCGTGGATCCTCTTCGTCTCCGGGTTCTCGCCGCTCCCGTCGCACGCCTTGCACTCCCTCCGTTCCCGGGCGACGTTGAAGTACCAGCCGACGATCTCCCCGCCCGACCTGTCCGCCACGCTCTCCGGGTGGTGACCTGGCGTGAAGCTCGCCCGGAACGCCCTCCAGTTTGGGGCCTTGCGCGGACTGTCCGGCTCTCCCGGATCGGAGACCCACTGGGAGTCCTCGTGGGGGCCCCAGTTCACGTATCTCCAGTTCCTGCGCAGGGCCTCGATCATCCAGGGCTCGCACGCGTACGACTCTAGCTCGTTCTGAAGTTCGGTTTCGTCGTCTGGGTAGTAGCGCATCGCTATCTCCGTTCCTTCGTCATCTGTCGCATCAGTTCAGCCGCGCACACCGTGTGCGGGAGAGGCCACCGAGCATCCTCGAGCGCCTCGATGGTCCACCCGACGCGAGCAAGCCGAATGGCTGTCTCAAGCCAGAGAACACGGGTCAGAAAGTCATCCCCCTCGGCCTCGTCGCCCAGGCGCTCGTCGACCGAGTCGTAGATGGCGGCACCCTCGCGCACGGAAATGCGGTCGCGCGCGACCGGCTCTGGGCACCACGTCTGGGCCCACGCGACGTAGTCGTCCGTCGCGCCTACTTCATGAGCGACGTGAGCCACCGGCCCTCCTCGGTCAGGTGAAACGCGCCGTCCCGCAGCTCTACGAAAAGCACAGGCTTCTCCGCGAAGTCACGGACACGCGCCGTCGGCAGGGTGAGTTCGACCAGAGCCACCCTCATGACGCCACTCGCCTGCTCTTCCCGCAGACCGGCCTGGGCATCCGCAAGTCGCAGGAGCCGAAGTGCGTCCGTATGTCGCTTGGCCCGCGTGGGGAACGCTTGTCGAAAGCGCCATAGCCAGCTCGCGATCTCCTCCGGCGTCGCGGGACGCACGCGCGTCCAGCCGTTCGGGGCGTTGTTCAGGTTCCTCTCGTTGGCGCGGGCTCGCTCCTCGGGATCGGAGTCGATGCGCACCCGGAACGACGCGTTGAGCTGGGGTTCGTCGTCGTGCTCGACCACGTGAAACGTGAAGTCCCCGTCGTAGAATCCGTAGACGTCGTGCTCGTTGGTTTCCATGGCTAGTCCTCCAGCCCCGCCTCCCATCGCTCGTGGGCGATCTTCGCGAGGGCCTCTCCGATCTCGGTGAGGTGGTGCTTCGGCGGCTCGCGGCTCTCTATCAGTCCCCACCGCAAGGCGTCGAGCCCGTGCGCGGCATCCCGCCAGCGCCCGTCCTCGTCCGTACAGCGGAGCGCGACCTTCAGCCGGCTCGGGAGGTCCTTCCACTCCTGCTCGGGGTCTCGATCCTCCATCTCGCCAGCGCGGCGCCACCGTCCGGGACCTCGCTGGTCGAGCGGGTGCCAGAACACGACGCCCGGATGGGCCATCGCGACCTCGATCTCCTCCTCGTTCTCCGTCGTGCCCAGGTTGAAGAGGCGTCTCGGTTGCTCCTCGCCGGCCGCCCGCGCGGCCGCCTTCTGCGACGTGGCCGCCACGACCTCGCGAGTCTGCTGACCGCCGTTCGCGGCCTTGGGGCACTCGCGACGGTATCCCACCCAGCCGTAGACCGTGAGTTTCCGGGACATCAGAACCGTGCCCTCACTTGTACGCCGGCGAACCCGGCGCCGAGAGTCGGGGTCACGCTGACCTGGCCCTCACGCACCCTCTTGGCCTTCACGAGGTAGTAGACGCCGGTTCCGGCCGCGACGCCTCCGACGATGGCGACCGAGGCGCCCACCCCCATCAAGATCCTCCCCTTTCGGGTCTCCTGCGCGATGAAGTCGTCGCCTTCCTCCCATGCCGGATGATCGGCCGGGACTCCCATGTCGGCGAGCTCGTTCACCTGATCGCGGGCGCGCTGCTCGTAGCGACTGCCGAGCACGGCGAGGACGACGCCTCCGACGGTCGCCGCACCCCCGGCGACGACGAGGCCCGTGCCGACGTTGCGGGGACGCTTCCACTCGGACGCGTCGTGCCGTGGCGGGGCCGTCGGCGGAGTCGCGGTCTCGGGTCCCGGCTCGGGTTCCTCAAGCTCCTTGAGCATCCGTCGCAGCCGGGCGACCTTGGCACCCACGTCGAGCTGCTCCTTGAGGTCTCCGATCTCGTCGGCGAAGTCCCTGTAGCGCTCGTAGAGCTCAAGCGCCTGGTGCAGATGGGCCTCATCCTGGTCAATCTCGTAGGCGCGCTCGTGGGCGCTGGCGATGTTGTAGAGGAGGGAGAGCCGGACCGAGTCGGCCGGGTCGGGCAGCTGTTGCACGACGGAGAGCGCCTCCGTGAATGCGTCGATGGCCCCCGCGTAGTCGGCGGCGTCGTAGCGCGCCGAGCCCTGCTCGTAGAGCGCCTGTGCCCGCTCGATCGTCGGGGAGTCAGAGTCCTCAAGGCCCGCGGGAGGGCCCGCGACGGCGAGTAGCAGCGCTGCGATCATCGTTGAGTTCATGGTCTCCTACCTTGCGGCGCACACCGGGCCGAGGCCGCTCGCGACGGAACTCGGGACCGTCAGGAGCCGCCTGCATCGGGCGCATCTTCCGTCGTGCCAGACCTCGCACCGGGCGAGGGCCTCGCGGCGACCCCTCAGCACCTCCCAGAACCATCGCCACGCCCTGACGCTCGGAGCCGTGGCCGCCAGGCGGCTACGGCGGTCCAGGCGAAACCGACGGTCCTCGGTGATGTGGCCGATGTACGTGTAGTCGTGCTCGTTGTCGGCACCCGTCATCACCTTCACGAAGCGGACGCCCCGGAGGGCCTCGGCCTTGCGAGCACCGTACTCGTCCTCCGTCTCGCTCTCGCGACGGGACTCGATCCTGCGGACGTCCACCCTGTAGGTGAAGCGCCTCTCCGTGTCCTTCGAGACGAGGGTCGCCCTAGCGTGTCCCGCCAACAGGTAGGTCTCTATCGCGTCCGGGTCCGTGATCTGTGCCTCGTGGGACATCGTGAAATTCCTCTCCATACGCCTGCACGCGGCTCGCGTCAGATTTACACGGCGCAGGGGGCGCACCACAAGAAACCTTGTGAAATCATAAACAACTTTCTGCCTTCGACTCGGAGAACGCGGGTGCTTCACGGGGACAACCTCCCGATCTTTCGGGGATTTTCACGAAACAGGTCGGTCTGGCACGGCCCTAGCACTCCTCTTTTAACGATGACCACGACCCACACCCGCACCCTCCGCCCCTCCTACTACCTCGAGATCAACGGGAAACCCTGTTGCGTCTCCGACGTCCACCCGCGACAGTCTGCGCCGTTCTGCTGCGGTCATGGACCAGACCGCGCGTCGGCCGAGGAACACCGACGCTACGTGCTGCGCGATCATCCCGACGCCGTCGTCGTGATCCGAGACGGCGGCTGCCCGGCCTCGCGCGGGCTCGCAGAAGCTCAGGACGAACGCCGCGCACTCGACTGGCAGGAACAACCCGACGCTCTCGACCGTGCCAGGGAATGGACGGCCGAGCTCGCGCCCGGCGCCCTCGCACGACTCTCCCAGGAGGATGGTCCCGTGACCGTCACGTTCCTGGGACTCCTGGTCGAACCCAACGGAAACGTGTGCGCGATCGTGCAAATTCCCAAACGAGACCTCCTCGAGGCCGTGCACTTCTCGCGCGTCCGACCGACCGGCCTGCCAGATAGCAAGCCTATCAGGTCCCCGAGGTAGAGGACTCGTGAGCGAGCACACCTGGGAAATCAAGCCCACGCAGGAAGAGGTCGAGAGCGTTCGACGAAAGCTCGAGGCGAGCGGCTGGGTCATCTATCCCGAACGCGTTCCCCTGACCGGGCAGTCAGGCTACTACTGCGTGCGCACCGTGAAACACGACGACGGCACGTCGTCGCAACACACCCACTCCGTTCGCTGGAACCTCTTCGACGCGCCGCTCCGTCCGGTCACGATCCTCTGTCGAGACGACGCCGACCTGCTGAGCTTCCTCTGGCAGCACGCCCGATATCCAGGATTCGGTTTCTTCGAGTACGGAGAGAACGGCGACGTGGGTCTCGTGTGCTACTGCCACGGCAGCCGCGGGTGCTCCCTGGTCCTGCGGATCGGCGACGGGGCGATTCCCGGCGTGACGCACCGCGCCATCGTGGTGCTGCGGCGCCTCGCGGACTAGGCCGGATCGCTCCAACCCTCGGGAAAACCCATGAGGCACTCGACCCAGACCGGGTTCAACGCGTCCCGGGAGGCGAGCTCCGAGATCGGCTCGCGCTCGTGTCGCTCGAGCACGGCGCGGATCTCCTCGAGTCGCGAGACTTTCGCCACCCTCAAGACGAGCGGCGAGCGCGCCGCCACCGCCAGAGGCACTCCAGCTCGGGTGGCTCCATCGTCTCGCAGCGCATTGCGGACGAACCGCCTGAGCCACTGGACTGGCTCCTCACCGTCGTTCGGCATGCAAGCGGCCGGAGTAGGCCAGAGCCTCTCGGCGTCCCTGGGAGCCTCGTGAGCGGCCTCGCGGACCACGGCGCGTCCTTTCCTCATGGCGCCAGCCCGAGGCCAGTTCAGGGAGTACTCCTCATCACCTGCATCTCCGAACACGGAGAGGACGGACCTCTGCGTGCTCGTCCAGCGCCCGTCAACGAGGATGGCGAAGTTCACCGTCCCACCCGGATGCCAGCTCGCGAGGCGAGCAGGTGCCATGCGAGCTCGGCCGCCTGCGGGACGACCGCGTTCCCGAGGGCCTTCAGTCGTCGCCGCCTGTCCTTGTCCACCCGATCGGGAGCCCCATCAGGGCCTCGACGAATTCCGGGTTGAGCAACGGGGTGGGCTCGGAGCCAGTCGTTCCATCCCTCGTCTCCGGGGGGCGGGGGGAAGGAGTGCCCTCGGTGAACGAGACGATCATTGCGTTCAGCATCCTCCCCCGACGTGTGAACTGAGCTGGGCCTCCGGTGTTCTCCGCATCCCTGGCTATCGGGGTTGACCAGAGCATCGGTTGGCGCGCCACCCGGACGTTCAGCCTGTCCTTTTTCGGCGGACGGTCGAGCTCCCCCGGAGTGGCTCCCGCGCGCTGTCCGTCCGTCGCCCGCGGCGTCGGCCAGTTCCCGGCGCCACGCGAGGATGAAGATGCGGTCCCGGATGTGAGGGGCTCCGACGGCCGACGCAGGCACGCAGTCCCACTCCGCATCGTACCCGCTCTGGGCCAGGTCTCCGAGTACTCCTCCCAGCCCTTCTCCAGAAACGAAAGTGCGGAGGGCTGGCACGTTCTCCACGAACACGTAGTCGGGTCCATGTAGGCGAATGATCCGAGCGAACTCGTGCCAGAGTCCCGAACGCTCTCCGCTGAGTCCCGCCCGCTTGCCGGCGATGGAGAGGTCCGTGCAGTTGTGGACCACGAAGGAGTCCGCGACATACGTGTTATCCTCCTCAACCTCAAGGTTGTAAACTTGAGCCCGCTTACCCGCAGGGGAGACATCCCGGACTGGCACCCACATGAACCCGTCCTCAACGAACGCCTCGCGGTTCCGTTTGCTGAGCGCCAGTTCATACTGGGGTTTCTGATGGACGGTGCGCCCCTCAATGACCGTCGTGGGAGAAACCTCATGAAAACGAACAGCTGGCGCGCGACGATAGACTCGACGAGCTATGTGAGCCAAACCCATGATCAGCTGTCGGCTCACACTGACCCCCCTGAGACACCGACCTCGCGAACCGTCCGCGTCGGCCCAGCCCTTCCAGAGAGCCTCCGCAATTTCAAGCGGCGCCCCCAGGACAGCCCACGGCAGCCGCTTGCCAGCGGCACCCCTGCCGAACGGCTCAAGGGCCTGCACGAGAGCCTTGGACGAGATGTGGAATTTCATGGTCGCGCGGTCGGGCGCGGGCGTCGCGTGATAGCCGGCAGCTTCGATCCGGGCCGCAATCTCATCGGCCTCACCGAAACCCCCACAGATGATTGCTTTCCAAGTCCTGCTCGTCACCCGACTGCCGCGGCGTCCCACGATTTTGCTCTTGCGTTTGTAATCCGTGATCCAGCCGTCCCCGAGCCAGCGCCCCACGAGGCAGGCCACCTCAGGAGTCATCCACTTGCCGGGTCGGCCCGAGGGCACGTCCAGCGGCTGCGCGAGATAGTGATCCTTCGTCAGATCCTTCGCATCGACCCACTCCGGCTTGTCCCACACACGCTCGTACCGGCGCAGGGCGTTGTTCCATCGACGACGTTTCAGGCGTGCGTAAAAAGGGTGCTCGGACGTGGTCTGGATCGGAGGGGCCCCGAATGTCTGAAGTTCCCACAAAGGAGCCCGTGACCGTGACATCGTGGCGACGACCTTCTTCCAGCGTCGCTCGTGAGTGAGGACGCGATCTCCAGACCGGACCTCCTCGATAGGGACAAGTCCCTCCGATGTGGTGATCAACGTACCGGCAGCGAAACAGGGGAAGCCTCCGCACATGATCTCGACTTTCTCGACGTACTCATCGATGTCCCTCACGTCCACGTACTGTCTGGCCTCGGGCCAGTGCCTGGCCAGGATTCTCCGGCAGAACTCGTCCGTCTCGCAGTTCCAGATGGTCCTGGCTCCCGTGGCCCACTCGATCCCAAGCTCGAGTCCCCCGATCCCGCTGAACAACGAGCCGATGCGAAGCACGGTCATGCGTACCCCTTATACGACCCGCATCTTTTCACGAAGCCACGACTCGGCTACTCGGCTCGCCAGCGGGAAGAACGGAGTGCGTACCCCGTGTTTTCGTGGAAAAGTATCCAGCACCGCCGTGTACGTCCGCTGCGGTACGCGTTTCCATCCCCGCGCGATCAGCTCGTTGCTGTAGACGGGCGCGACGCCGGGGGTCGTCGAGATGGTCACGTGAGGGTTCCGGTTGGCGTGGCGCGCCACGTCGGACGGCAGCACGACCACCACCGCCTGCGCCTTCGAATCCTCAGCGTAACCCACGACGCGGAGATGCAGGATGGATCCCATCTTGAACTTCGCGAGGTCCTCGGGACGCCCTCCCCACTGGATCGTCACGTGGTCCGCGTAGACCCTAGGATGAGCGGGAGGGAACTCGCGCAGCAGGTGCCTGCGGCTCTGCGGAGTCAGGAACGCCCCGACGTAGACGGCAGGCTCTCGTCCCAGGAACCTCCGCGCCACCCGACGCGCGAGCTCGCGGAGTTCCACCAGTTCAGTCCTCCCCGCGGCGTCTCCACGCCTCCTGCACGTCGCGTCCGAGGCCCCTGATCCTGGTCGAGACGGTGCGCAGGCGGGTGCGGGCCAGTCCCTCGGCTTCCCTCTGGGCCTTGTCGAGGACCTTCCCGAGCTGCATGAGGAGGTCCGTGGGGTTCTCCTTGTTGAACGCCACCTTCTCTAGCCACGCCGAGGCGACGACGGCGCCCCGGGGTCTCGGAGGCACGGTCTCGACGATCCTGACGAACACCGGGACGTCGAGATCGTCGACGAGACTCTGGGCCCTCTCCCGGAAACCCGGGAGCACGCGGAGCAGGACCGCGTGATGCTCCCCGTCATCGGTCGGTCCGATGCCGGCACCCCCGTACCAGGGTTCGGCCTCGAACGTCTCCTTGACGAGCTCCTTCGTCGCCTCGAGGGCCGACGGATCGTCGTACAGAACCTCGCGTTCGGGCACCTGCTCCTCGTCGGGCACGATCTCGAGGTCGTCCTCCGGGCCTCCGTAGAACTGATCCATGAGGAGCTCGAAGTTGTCGATGTCAGCCTCCTCGAGAAACAGCGTGTGCGAGAGGAAGTCGTCGAGGCTCACCACGCGCTCGGCGTTGTCGTCCACGTCGTAGACGAGCAGCTCCTCGGTGTCGGGATCGTAGTCCTCGACGAAGGCCAGGTCCACGTCGCGCGAGCCTGGAGGCGCGGAGTCGTCGTGGAACACGAACCAAGTTTCAGGAAGGTTCAGGGCACCTTCGGACGCGAACCGCATGCGCCGCTTGTGCTTCTCCTTCTGCCGCTTCTTCCTCCACGCCTTGAACATGGAGTTGTGCTTCATCTGCTTGTAGCGGCGACGTCTCCGCATCTTCACGGTGGCCTTGTTCCGTCTCCACCAGCGCCTGCGAGCCTTCCGGCGCGGGATGTTCCGATCCTTGCGCTTGGGCTTCCACTGGCGCTTCGGGCGAAACGTCGGCATTCATCCAGGCTTCGCGATAGACCCAGAACCGAGCGTCACTCGCGCAGACGGTCCACCAGGCTCGTAACCGAGGGCTCCGGCATCCAGCCCACGCCCCACTCGCCCCCAAGAATCCTGATCTCGCAGGGTTGGTCGAGCTCCCTAGCCTGGAGCAGTCCCCACTTCATCCCATCGCTGAATCCCCGGTCCACGTAGAACACCCGACGGTCGAGCGTCCGGGCGATCTCGAAGCCCGCCTCGATGCCCCTGCGGCGCTCCTCCGGGTCCGCATCGTCCAGGACGCCTTCCTGCGTGTAGAGCAGGTGCGACGCGAAGGGAGCCTCTCCGCGATCGAGGCAGTCGCGCAGGCACGCCCGCGCGTAGCGGACGTTGTCGTCCTCGGCGCAGACGTAGGACTTGCCGTCGGAGAGGAGGAGGGTGTTGGTCTTGAACGGACTCTCGACGATGACGGTGGGCACGTTCCTTATACCCCTAGGTGTGCCTCGGGGATCGGGGCCCGTCGCGCCTCTCGACCACCGCCTGGACCTGGCGGGTCCAGGGATGCCTGGGACGGTCCCCACGGAGAGCGCATCCATCCCTTGTGGCGCAGGATCGCGGCCGCCACCGCCTCGGAAATTCCGGTCCGATACGCGGCGCGCGGGACCGTGACCCGCTCCTCCACGTAGTGATGCCGGAGTTCCTCGATCTTCTCCTCGGACAGGAGCCAGTTGTTCTCGGGCGTTCGCTTCTCGGGCCGTGCCATCGTGCCTCATCTTACCGAGTTAGGATCTGTCACTCTTGACTTTTCCAACGCAGTCGGCATAGATTTTCGGACTGTGAGATCTTCCTGGATTGTCTACCAAGCTACCTCTCCTTCGGGCAAAAACTACATCGGGATCACAAGTCAGGGACTGAAGCACCGAATCGGGCAACACCACGCACAAGCAGAGCGAAAAGGCTATCGGAACTGTAGCTACTTCCAACGAGCAGTACGTAAATACCATCGTCGGATAGCTTGGACTATCCTTGAACACAGCTTGACCGAGACTCAGGCGAAGTCTCGCGAGGAATATTACATTCGCAGACTTCAGACACATGACCCTCGCAAAGGATACAACTGTACCTTCGGCGGCGAAGGCCAGCGGCGCACCCCTGAGACACGACGCAAGTTGTCCGAATTTGCGAAGAAACGAGGTGTCACCGCAGCAATGCGCGCGCGGCACGAGGACATTCGCAAGCCGGTGAAGCGTTCGGATGGCCAGATCTACGGAAGTTTGAAGGGGGCCGCCGAAGCCAATGGGGTTTGCACTGCCTCGATCAGACGGGCCGTCCAGCTGGGAAGTCGTTGCCACGGGTTTCAGTTCGCGTTTGTGGGGCACGATTTCCTAGCCATCCCAGAACGCAAAGAACGGGATCCTGCCACGATCCGAAAAAAGCCGCTCATGCGATCAGACGGCCAGCTCTTTGCTAGCATTAAGGAGGCCGCTGCGGCTGTAGATGTCAGTCCATCGGCACTGATCCATGCGATGAAGTCGCAGCGTCCTACGCAGGATGGTTACTTCTACTGGCGGCTCAACTCGGACATGACCGTTCCCGCTTCGGTGAGGGAGGCAGTCCAAGAGGCATCAAGAAAGCGTCTGTGGCTGGATCCTCCTGAAGTCTCGGAGAAGGCCCGTCGTAACATGTCGGAAGCGGCACGACGACGGTCGACCCCAGAATGGCGACGTGTGGCCTCTGAACGCTGCAAAAACAAACGGCCCGTTGAACTGTCGGATGGCCGGAAGTTCGCGTCCGTCAGGGCAGCGGCCGCGGCGCTCGGCGTCACTCGGAACGCTCTGGACGGCGCCCTTGCGCGGAATGGTACCTGTCGAGGCCTCAAGGCCCTCTACCTCTAGGCAATCACCGGAGGTGTCTCTGGCCTTTCTTCCCACTCGGCGGGGAGTTCCAGACCTTTCCCCGCCACAGGCCCAAGGCTCAGACCCGAAAGAGCCTCGACAGCCCAACGTCCCACGTGATACCAGCACTCGGATCCGCAATCAAGCTCTCGATCGTCGGTCGACTGACGGTGTGCGTTGATCCACTTGACGGGGTTGTATCCCAGATCTCGGGCAGCACGCCTCCATTCACGCAGGGCTATCGGCATCGCGTCATCGGAGGGTCCTTCTTCGGGGTTCAGGATCCAGAAGAGCATTTGCCGAACCCGCAGAAGTTGAAGCCGAGTAGGGCGTCCGCGTCCGAATTTATCGGGCTTGTACCAGTTGCCCGTACCCTGTATTCCCTCGAAGTTTCCCATGATTTCCCAGGACCCTAGGACGGAGGGATTATAGCTGTTCGCCGTCCACAGGTAGTACATGAAGTTGTGGATGAGGAGAATCGACCCGTCCGTGTCGAAGCACAGGTGGGCGTTGATCTTGTGATGGCTCGACCACTTGTTGGCGGCCTTCAGTTCCCGGTACGGCTTCCAGGTGAAGGCCGTCTGGTGCAGGCATATCCGCACGAGGGCGCTCCACTTGCGGATCCCCTTCCGGCGGCGTCTGCCCTTCCCGTCCTTCACGTTGGACTTGGCCGTCAGGTCCACGAAGGATGCCCAGAACTCGTCGTCGAGCTCGACGTCTCCGAGCATGTTCTGGTACTTCGGCCTCGCCATCCCCGGCGGAGGCGGCACGAACGAGGGAGGCACGGGCTTGCCCGCGACCTGGAGCGCCGCCGCCATGGTCCTCTGGGTCTTGGGTCCCCACACTCCGTCGGCCTCGAGGCCACGGCTCTTCTGGAACTCCCTGAGCGCCGCCTGGGTTTTGCGCCCTGGCTTCCCGTCGACGGGGCCCGGATCGAAGCCGAGGTCCTCGAGCCACTGCTGTCGGTCCTTCCAGCTCGACTGGGCGACCATCGCCTCGTCGATGGCCCGGAGCGTGTCCTCCTCGGGCTCGGGAAGAGACTCGCGCGGCGTGTGATCGTCGGGCGTCTCGTTCTCGACGTCGTAGTCCGGATCGTCCACCTCCTCGGGCGGCTCGTCGGGAGCCTGGGGGACCTCCTCCTCGACGGGGGGCTTCGTCGGCTTCTTGCTCTCAGGCAACTCGGCCTTCGGCTTCTCCGAGGAGGCTCCGAAGAGCCGACGCAGGAGTTCTAGTAGGAACTGAAGGATTTTCATGGGACTCTCCCTTTCTACGACACCGGCCTCCGCGAGGCTACCGGGCGGCCGCCATCTCCACGGCGACCTCCTCGGAGCCGCCCATCGAAAGTGCCACGGGAGACTCCGTCTCGACCTCCACGGTCTCCCAGACGGGCTCGAACTGCTCCTCGATGGCGATCACGACGTCCCACTGCTCCTCGAAGGGGACCGGTTTCCCGAGCATCTCGAGGGTCACGACCTCGTCCGGATCGAGGTCCACCTTGGTGTTGGACATCCTGCGCCGGAAACCCTTCCGATACCACTTGTGGCCCTTGATCTTGATCGGGCAGATGTCTCCGCCGAACACGGCTCGGTGCAGGCTCCACCAGGTCTGCTCTGGATAGGTGTCCCTCTTGAAGTCGCGCTTCTGCTCGCCCGCGAGCATCAGGTCGACCTGGTAGAGACGACCCTGAGCGTCCCGACAGTCCACGCCGTTCTCGAGCTTCCTCCAGGCCCTCCTCATCGCGCGGAGGACGACGAGCGTCGCGGGCACGCGTCTCGCGAGCACCTCCGGGGGCGCGAGAGGATCCCACCGCCAGGTGAAGAGGGCGGCGTTCATGCCGTACCATCCGTAGCCGACCGCCCAGCGGTCGGGGATGCCGTCGCAGTTCTGGTCGTGGGGGTTGTCCGGGTCGCAGCGGAACCGGAGATCCTTCAGCCGGAACAGCGGCTTGCCGCTGTTCCCGAGCGTCAGGCCCTCGTGGAAGTAGGGGTTGTCCTTGTAGACCCCCTTCCGATACATCCGCTTGTAGGAGTTCCGGTTGGCTATCCTGTCGGGATCGAGGTGGTGGTCCGTCTGGTGATCCCAGGTGGACTCGCGCTTGATGGGCACGCTGAGGAAGCGCACGAGCTTGTCCGGGTTGCACCACCTCTTGCTGTTGCACTTGTGGGCCGTGCGCCACTTGAACTTCCAGCACTGCGCCTCGGGCGTCCACCACGAGGGCGGCTGGCAGACGTGGTCGACGATGCGTCTCAGGTTGCGGTATTGGATCTGCTGTCGCTTTCGATTGAGCCACCGGGGACGGCAGTAACCCTCGTCGTGCTCAAGCGCCCCCTTGCGCTTCTTGCAGTAGGTCTCGCGACCCGTGCGGTCGCGCACGCACTGGTCGTCGGACGTGCAGCGCGGCTTGACGAGGTTCTCGGCCTAGGTCTCGCATCCCTCGTAGGGGGAGGGGACCGCGACGTTCTCCGTCTCTTCGTCAGTCTGCCTGAAGAGCGCCAGCGACGTGGCCCACTCCAGGACCGGGTTCTGGAGTTCCGCGCCGGTCGTCGCCGTCTCGGCCCTCGCCTCCGAACGAAGGAGAAGGGCCCCTCTGATCAGCATGGACGCTGACACCAGAAACAGGACGACTATGCTCAGCTTGAACGCGCGAGTCATACAATGGCTCCTTGTTCGGGGGATTGCGGTCGACGTATCCGCAGGAACCGGAGGCCCCCGCGAACTGTCCGGCGACGATGCCCAGGACGATCAGGGCGACTACTCGGAGCATGACGCGATCATCCACAGGTCACGGTCTCCAGGTAGTGGTGCAGGGTGACGCGAGTGCTCGGCTTCATGTTCTCCTCCGGGAACAGCCGACCGTCACCGTAGAGGTGGAAGGCAGCCAGGTTGTGGGAGCGGATGACGAGCTTGCCCTCCTCGTCCTTCTCGGCACGCAGCCTGCCACGGAGGATCGCTCCCCGCAGACCGCCCGCCGTCATGCCGATCAGCGACGCGGCCTCCTGTACCGTGAACTCGTAGGGCAGACTGCCGTTGGCTTTCCACGAAACCATCTGTCATCTTGAACGCGATACTTACGGTCCCTTCATTCGCTGAATATCGGGGCTAGCGACCATTCCTCCCCCTTCTACGCCTCTCGCGGAGGCTCCGAAGCCGCCTAACCTCCCGAAATTCGTGGACTCGTGTGGAATTGCACGATCTCGCGCGGAAAGATCTCCCTTCGTGGGGGAGATCTTACCGCCCGCGAGTCTTGCTCTCAGGCGGACGACGCGACGGACGCGCTCTCGTCGTCCGAGATTTTCACGTTCAACAATCGCGCCAACGCGCGCACCGTCGCCAGCGGTCGCCCCTTGTTCACCCGCAGGTAGGGAACTCCCGCGGCCTTCGCCGCCCGACACAGGTTCGTGTCCGCGTGGTGGCGGTTGAAGCCCGTGGCCATGACGACGAAGTCGTAGCGCTCGGGGGTGACGCCGTCGACGATGACGCCCATTTGACGCGTGCTAGAACCGTTCTTCAGCGTGACCTTGCAGCCCAAGTCTTCCTCGAGCCTCGCGCGCAGCTCCTCGTCGTCGCGGTTGGAGACGAACAGCATGCGTTTCCCTTGAACGAGCGGGCGCACCTTGCCGAGTAGCACCGTCGCCGGATCGGCCACCGGCTTCGGCTGCGAGGGTTCCGTGCCATTCCCGTTCGCGAGCTCCTCGTCGGTGGGGAGGCGAACGTCCGAGACGTCCTCCCCCACGCGGAAGATGGCCTGGAGTTTGCGCAGCCGGGTGCGTGTGGTCCTGTCCGCGTCCGCGAAGTCCTCGTTGGTGAGATTGAGGATGGCGTCTTGAACGGACGCGGCCATCTTCGCGATTTGTGGGTTCGCGAAGACCCTGAACGCGCGCTGCAGCCAGTCGAGGAGGTCCTCTTCGGGCCACGTCTTCTCGGGAGGGTGCCTCTTGATCTCCCGTCTCAGGCGGTTCTGCTCGTTCACCTTCGGATCGCGACCGAGCAACTCGGCCCACGACGAGCTTGGGCGGTAGTCGTCGTCGATGACCTCCTGAAGCGGCTCCGTGGCGGGCCGATACTCCTTCGCCGTCCACCGAAGAGTCCCCATCGCTAGTCCCCACCTCTTGCGGTCGGGACAGCAGCGACGTACCCACCGCAGGAGGTGAGCAGCGAGGACGAGGTCCTCGAGCTGCTCGAGCACCTCCTCCTCCTTGAGCTTGTCCTTCTTCTCGTCGGGGGAACCCGCCAACGGTCCGAGCACGTTCTCCATCTTCTCGACGGCCTCGTCTAGCACGGCCGACGGGTCGGCGGGTTCGGGAAGGAGTTCCGCCCGGTCTCTCCATCCGTACTCGTCGTGGGCCGGGCGCTCGGCGAGGCGCTCGAGCTCGTGCTCCATGACGAAGGAGGCAGCGGCCCACGTCTGCGGAGCCACGGGCGGGTGCGCAAGGCCCTCGAGCGCGTGGGAAGGTCTCGCCCAGAGCTGGAGGGCCCGCACCGAGCCGGGCCACGCGAGCTTGCAGAGACCGGTCAGGCAAAGCGCGACCTGGTGCACGGTCTCCGTGACCTCCTCGTCTCTCGGATGTTCCTCCTCCAGGACCCGCGCCTGGAACATCCAGTGTGCGACGTTGAACCTCTGGTTCAGGGTCGTCATCACCATCACGTCGTCGGCCTCGTCCTCGATCTCCTCGAGAATCTCCGCCAGGCGTTTCAGTGCCTCCTCCTTCGTCTCGGAGACCTCGTCGCCTTCTGAAGTCGTGACCGAGGGCGCCTCCTCCGCCTCGATCCGAGGATCCACGTACGTGCGCGTCCGCACGCCCGACGGCTCCGAGACGGAGGTCGGCGGCTCAGGAGACGCCGGGGGGACCGGCTTCGGGACGACTCGGCGCCGCCGAGTACCGGAACTATCCCCGGTCTCTGAGGACACGGGCTCGGCCACGGGCGCTTCCCTCCTCTTCGGCACGTCAAGAGCTACGGCCGTCGCGGACTTCTCCAGCAGCGCCGCGGCGCCGCTAGAGGGGAACATTTTGCCGACGGCGCTGCGCAGTGCGGCGTCCCCGGTCAGGCCGCTTCCCACCCACGCCTCGCCGTTTCCGGCGACGAGACACTCCTTCCAGCCGTCCTTTCGGTACTCGATCTCGTAGCCGAGTTCTCGGAGTGCCTCTTCTATCTGGTTCCTCTTCATTCGTCGCTCCTAGCGCCGTATCTCGACCTCGAAACCTTGGCCCCTGAGCGTCTCGAGGACGCCCTCCAGCTCGTCGGGCGAGTAGTCTCGCGCCGACACCGTGACCTTCGCCTTCTTCTTCTCGACCACCTCCTCGGGGGGCGAGTCGTCCTCAAGCTCAAGGGCAGCCTCGAAGTAGGCCCTCACGTCCTCGCGCCGCACCCGGGCCCCGCCGTCCGTCATGGTCGAGCGAATCCCGCCGTCGTGTACGAGTTTGGTAAAGCGCAGCAGGGAGACGCCCGGCGCGATCACGTCTCGAAACTTGTAGTAGGCGGTCTCCGTGGGCCACTCTCTCTCGGGCTCGGCCACGGACCCGGGGGCAACGTAGCGGTCGATGCTCTCCCGCCTCACGAGGTAGCGTTGTCCGGCCCGCGTGGACCCGTGCTCGTCGTCGACCTTCCTCTCGAAGGGACCCTCGGGAGAGCACTTCGCCCGGAACCATGACAGGCCGCGGGGTTCCTCTGCTCGCTCTCGGTAGTACTCGTAGGCGTCCTTCACGGAAAGCCACTCGGCCGCCGTGAGGGCGGCTCTCTCGGCCTCGTGCTTCGCCGCCTCAAGCTTCGGGAGCGCCTTCTGTAGCTCCTCTTGCATGATGCGGTCCACCGCCGTCCGCCTCTCGGGAACTCGGATCCTTCTGGGAGGTCGAGAGGAGGCGCACGCCGAGTCCCGCCGAGCCTCGCCGCGACGCTCGCGTTCCACGAGTCGCTGTCGCAGGGCGAGGAACGCGTCCACGTCGCGCTTGCGGAAGCCGAGGATGGGAGCCTTCGGGTCGTCGGCGGTCCTGATGGGGGCGACGAGTCCGGCGGCGACGAGGGCTCGGAAACTGCTCATGGTGAGGGGATCCGGGTCGACGCCTGCGTAGTAGACGTACGCCTCGCGCATCGACATGTCGCCGCGTTCGGTCAGGAACTCCGTCTCGTAGGACAGGTGGTCCGCGTAGACCCCCGTGGGTGCGAGCTCGAGGAAGGCATCGACGTCGCCCTTGCCGACCACGCGACGCCTGTCCTCCCACCGCCAGGGAATGAGGTCGTAGGCGAGGTAGAGCCCGAAGGTCTGCTGATTCAGGCGACTTCCCCGCGTGGCCTTGGAGTGCAGGTAGTCCAGCGCGTTTTTGGCGTCTAGCAGCTCGCCGGGTTCTCCTCGAGAGGGAACCGTCGACGGGGCGACCTTTCCTTCGGGAGTCGGCGCCTTGTCGGCGGTCGACGCGTCGGGAGAGGCACGCCTGGGAGCTACCCGAAGCTCGTCACCGCGCTCGACTAGGGCCTCGACGAAGGCGTCCACGGCCTCGGTCGTGACGGCGTAGATTTGGGGCGGATGGGTCCCGAAGGGATTGGGGACGAGCTCGGCCTCGATGACCGTGCCGACCTTCAGGTGCCATTTCAAGGTGGTCAGCGTCGGCGGGTCGATGCCGCGTTCGCGGCATCTTTCTCGGCACCGTGCCCAGGCCTCCTTCGTGGTCAAGCGACCGTCACGAAAGACGGTTCTGACGGAGACCGGGGCTTGGCGTTTCGATCCCATCTAAGGCCCTGGCGCCCCAGACAAGCGGGGCGTCCCACCTTTATACTCTCAAGGGCGCGGGCCCAGAACGAGACCAGAGCGTGGCATGCGACTCCTTCTCGTTCGGGATCGAACCCTGACGACGTGCCTTCTGCTGATCCCAGGGGAGGCGCGAAGGGCGCGGCTCAGGCCACGTAGGCTTCCATGTCGGTCTTCAACGCTTGGACGACCGACTTGGCCGCGTCGCAGTCTGCGATCTCCACGTTGCACCGGGGGATGCCGACGTCGTTGATGTACGTGGCGATGAGGGACTGCCGCTCGGCCTCGGTTCCGGTCGTGATCGTCTCCAGGTCGGTGAGGTCATCGCTCGTCGCCTTGCCGACTCGTTTCCGGTTCTCGATCTCCTCGCGGATGCGGTTCAGCATGTCTTTCTCGAACTGCGTGTGCGCCATGTCTGCTTCCTCTTAGGATGAGTAGCCGCCTAGCTGTCGCGTCCACTCGATCGAGAAGTTCCAGTCTCCCGTTGCCACCGAGGCGACAGCCTGGAGCTCGATGTTGTTTCCGTTGACGGCCAACAAGACGTTCGTCCAGGGGATGGTACCGTTCGTCTGCTTACCAGGGGTCGTGGTTGGATCGACATGGGCAGTGAGAAGCGAGACGGTGCCGCTGGCACGGTAGGCGGTCTGCACGGCGTGGATTGAGATGATGTCGGAATCGTTGCTGTCGCGGACGCCCGTGCACTTCACGTCGAACTTCATGTTCAGGCCATCCGTGCCGAGAACGCCAAGCACGGCGAGCACGACGGTGCCAGAGGTAGACACCTGGAGGCCCTGCGTCTTGTGCTCACAGAACGTGCTCGTGAAGCCGCTCGTCTGGGTCCTGTGCCGGAAAGCACCGCCGTCGTCCGCGTACGCCATGACGTTGCCGGCACTCCCTATGCCGGCGAGCGAGCCGGCCGTCAGGGTGATGCTGCCGCCATCTCCCGATGTTCCCGCATCCCCGGCGGTGGCGGTGATGCCCCCGCCACTGCCCGAGGTTGCATCTCCGGCGCTGACCGTAATGCCTCCGCCAGCCCCCGAAGTAGACCCCCCAGGGCCTCCCGCGAGAGACAGCAGACCGCCCGCGCCCGTGGCACCTCCAGGACCAGACTGAACCGTGCAGGCCCCTCCGGCACCGCTGCCACCGCCCTGCCCGCTGCTCAGCGACGTCGCACCTCCGGTTCCAGAGGTGGCACCTCCGTCGTTCCCGCTGATCGCGACGGCACCTCCGTTTCCGGTCCCGGCGCCGGCCCCCGAGGTGACCGTAATGGCGCCTCCGGCTCCGTTCGTCGCGTTGCACGTGCCGCCGTCTATCGTGACGGCGCCGCCCGTTCCCGTGGCCCCCGATCCAGAACCCCCCGCGTCGATGTCGACCGCGCCGCCGGTTCCGGTCGAGCCCGCCACGCCAGCCGTGACGTGGACGGCGCCTCCGGGACCGACGCCGCTGCCGTCCCCGGCGTCGATGTCGATCTGACCACCCGCCGTCGTGCTGTGGCTTCCGGCCGTCTTGTCCCCGGCCCAGATGTAGATGCTGCCCGCCGGACCCTGTCCGCTGCCGGTCTGGTCTCCGGCGCTGAGGGTGATGTCGCCCGGAGGCGAGTTGTTCTCGTTGCCGGCGTGGTCTCCGGCGGTGATGTTCACGTCGGAGGCGGCGGCGGTGCCCGTCGTTCCGGTGTGATCGCCTCCCGTGATGTTGATGTTGCCGGAGGGGTTCGAACCGTAGTTCGAGGCCGTGTCCCCGATGGAGATGCCGATGTCCCCGGTCCCTCTTCCCGATGCGGACTGCGCGGGGACCTGAATGGTAATGGTGCCCGTGGCGGCCGCACTCGCCCCTCCCGAGGTCAGGCTGATCGCGCCACCGATCTGATTGACCCCTGTTCCGTCGCCCGCCGTCAGCGTGATGCTTCCACCGGGATCGGCACTCGCGTCACCCCCGAGAATCTGGACGTTGCTAGGCGCTCCGCTTCCGGTGTTGTCTCCGCCCTGGAGTACGATGTCTCCGAGGCCACCGCTCGACGCGTACGACGTGACCTGCAGGGTGATGTCGTTCGCGTTTCCGCTGTTGACCCCGCCGGTACCCGTCTTGATGGTGATCCCGCCGACGAGAGCCGACCCCGTTCCCCCGTACGAACCGCTTTCGAGCGTGATGCTTCCGGTTCTGTTTGGAGTGATCGCGCTCGCGTAGTTGAGGTCCCCGCCGTTGATGGTGACGTCGCCCGCGCTGTAGTTGGTGCTCGCGACGTCGCCGCCCGCTATCGAGACGTCGCCACCCGTGGTGCCCCCGTTCGACGCGCCGGCCGTGACCGAGACGTCCCCTCCAGACGCGGCCGTGCTTTCTCCCGCCGTGATCGTGATTGGGCCGCCCGCGCCGGACGTGGTGCCTCCCCTGCCGCCTAGGATCTCGACGGGTTGGGCGGGCCTGCTCACGTCAGACGCGTCGAATCCGACCAGGCTCGGACGCAGACGGTCCTGCGTGACGTGGTAGATCTGCTTGATCTCGGCTTCCGACAGGGCCTCGTCGAACAGCATCACCATGTCGATGGGACCGTTCCAGCCACGGTCGGTGGCCGGTCGGTTGCCGACTATGAGGTTGCTGTCGTCCGCCGCCAGGGTGCCGCTCGGGGTGTCGACCTCGGTCGAGGCCGTGAGGATCCCGTTGACGTAGAACGACGGATCGTTCGCGGTGCTGTCCGAGTCGTAGGTGACCGCGATCAGGTACCACTCGTCGAGGTTCAGCGAGCTGCTGGTTTTCCAGCTGCCCTCGTTCGTCGACCAGTTCTGCCTGAAGTACGGTACCCAGGTCGATCCCGACGGATCTCCGAGGAACAGGAACCAGCCCAGCGTGTTGGCGTCGTTCGCGGTGCCGACGACGCGGCCCAAGTTGCCCCCGCCGGCACCGTCGGCCCGCACCCACGCGAGGAGGGTGCCCCCTCCGTCGAAGATGTCCTGGATGCCCGAGTCCATCGTGAAGGAGACTCGGTCCGTGCCTCCGTCGAACAGGAAGTGTCCGTCGGTGACCTCGATCCCCGTCATGCTTCCCGACCGGCTGCCCATGATATCGGTCCAGGTCGAGCCGCTTCCCGAGTAGGAGTTGATGTCGCCCGCGTCCGCGTAGAACTTATTCACGACGGCGTTGGCCGAGACGCCGTCCCAGGCGCCGTAGACGACGCCCTCGATTCCGGGACTGGCCGCGCCGCTTCCCGCGCTGAGATCCACCCAGGTGGTCGAACCGTCCGTGTTCACCCACGCGCTGCCCGCTGTGCCCTCGAGGAAGAAGGAGCCGACGGCCCCCGTGACGCGGCCGTTCGGGCTCGAGCTTCCCGTGAAGACCTGAACCGAGTCGCCTCCGCTCCCGCTCGTCGTCCAGGCCATCAGGGGAACCGTGTCGGCCCCGCCGTGCGTCACGGTGCAGAAGCCGGTTCCCGTCGTCGGACCCTGGATCGTGACGGTGCTGCTGGCCTCGGTGCCGCCGACCGTGACGTTGTCTCCGGCGGCTGCCGGAGCGATGGTCAGGAGGGGGTTGGAGCCGTCGCTGTTCGAGAACTCGAGGGTGTCGGAGTCCGTGATGCGCCAGTCGAAGGACTGATCCATGTTGGCGTCGGTGGCCCCCGTGTTCTCGACCGCCCCCTCGAGCGAGACGGTCCCGATGCTCGTCAGGTCCGTCCAGGTCGTGTTGCTGTCTCCGGCGCCCGTGTTCACGTTGATGGTGGAGCTCGTCCCGCTGTGCGTGAGGTACACGTCACCCGGATTCCCCGTGATCGTCCCGTCGGGGTCTTGGTCCCCGACGAAGACCCTGACGTCCTCTCCGTTCGTCCCCGTGGTCTCGAGCTGGAGGACAGGATCGGTGTCCGCACCCACGTGCGTCGCCTTCACGATCCCGCGCGTGCCGCTCGTGACGTCGCCGGGTCGGAGGACGACGTCGCCGCCGGACCCGCTCGTGCTCCCGCCGTCTCCGGCTCGGACCTCCACGTCCTGAGCGTTGCCCGTCGCCGTCACGGCGTCGCTTCCCACGAGGCTCGCCCGGAGGCGGTCCTCTCCGGTGACCCGGTAGATCTGGCGGATCTCCTCGGCGCTGAGCTCCTCATCGAACAGCATCACCATGTCGATGGCGCCGTCCCACGTCCTGTCGTCGTTCGTGGAGCGGTTGCCGACGACGAAGGGATAACCGTTGTCGGTGACGCGAGCGCCGCCGGGCGTGGTTATCTGGTTCGCGGTCTCGAGGACTCCGTTTATGTAGAAGGTCGGGTCGTTTCCAGTGTCGTCCGAGTCGTACGCGAGTGCGAAGCAGTACCACTCGTACAGGTTGAGCGTCGAGGTCGTGTTCCAGTCGCCGTAGGCCGGGGCGCCCGAGAAGTTCTGCCGGAACAGCATCTTGTAGGTCGAGCCGCTCGGGCTGTCCACGCAGAGGAACCAGCCGAAGTTGTTGGCGGAGTTCGCCGTTCCCGCGACGCGTCCGAGGTTGGCTTCTCCGGCTCCGTCGGCGCGGAACCAGACCACGAGCGTCCCGCCCCCGTCCCAGATGTTTTCGATGCTCGCGTCGGTACCGAAGTTGATGCTGCCCGACGAGCCGTCGAACTCGAAGTGTCCGTTCTGGACCTGAACCGATGTGGTCTTCGTGCCAGAACGCGAACCCGTGAGATCCGTGACCGTGGTACCGCTGCCCGGATAGCTGTTCCTGTCGCCGGCATCCATGTACAGCTTGTTGATCTCGGTGTCGGTGCCCGCGAGGTTCTTGCCGTAGATGACGCCCGGAATGCCCGCGTCTGCGCCGGACCCCGTCGCCGTCAGGTCGGTCCACGTCGTGCTCCCGTCCGTGTTGACCCACGCCTTGCCGTTGGTCCCGTCGAGGAAGAGCGAGCCGATGGCTCCCGTGACGCGCCCGTTGGGACTCGAGCTTCCCGTGAAGACCTGGATGGAGTCGCCGCCGCCGCCCGACGTGGTCCAGGTCATGAGGGGAACCGTGTCGGCCCCGCCGTGCGTGATCGTGAAGAAGCCGGTTCCGGTGGTGGGTCCGTGAGCTGTGATCGTCGAGCTCGTGGCCGTCCCGCCGAGCGTCAGGTTGTCTCCGGCCGCTGCCGGGGCGACGGTCAGCAGCGGGTTCGACCCGTCGCTGTTGGAGAACTCCAGCGTGTCCGAGTCCGTGACGCGCCAGTCGAAGGACTGGTTCATGTTGGCGTCGGTCGCTCCCGTGTTCTCGACCGCGCCCTCGAGCGTCACCGTCCCGCCGGCGGCGAGCTGGACCCAGTTCCCGGTTCCCGAGGCCGAGGCAATCCACAGCGTGCCGTCGCTCCGGACGTAGAGATCGCCGCCCGCGCTCGCCGGAACCGAGTCCGAGTTGGGCTGGACCGTCCCGGTCCGCATGCGGAAGGTGTGGGAGTTGCCGCTTGCCGAGGTGATCGCCAAAATCGCGTCGTCCTCGGTGCCAGTCCTGTTCGTGACCTCGACCTCGCCGAGCGTCCCGCTGCCGTCCTCAAGACCAGGGCGGAGCGTGACATTCCCGCCGTCCGTGTTCGTGCCAGATGCGGCGTCGCCGCCCTCGAGTATGAGCGTGCCGCCAGCGCCTCCGGTCGCGTCGTCTCCCGTGATGGCGTCGCCGCTGACGACCGTGAAATCCTGATCGAACGTGCGCTGTGGGGTCCTCGCCATCGTGCCTTACCCCTAGCGCCCTATAGAAGGATCACGGCCCATCAGGCGCGTTCAGGAGCCCCGAACGAGGTCGTCCGCAGTTCTGGCTTCTGCCAACCCCTCGGGAACCGGAACGGCTCCGAAGGGCCCTGAGAACCCCCTCAGAGCTCGAACGACGGGGGCGCGCTGTAAAATTCGCATAGCCTCCGTCCATGTAGGGGAGGACGGAAAAATGAGACGGACCCTTTTCACGATTCTGGTGGCCGCGATGTTCGCGGCCTGTGGTGACGGTTCCGACCCGGAGTTGGGAAACGGCCTCGAGACCGAGACAGGTGAGGAGAGTGACGGCCTGACGGACGAGACCTCGGAAGAAGACGGCGAGGGCTCGGACGCCGACGATGGAGACGACACGACGGGGGAGCACGACACGGAGACCGAGAGCACCTCGGACTCCGATACCGGCAGCGAAACCGAGCCCGCGGGCAACCCGGGTCCGGGAGATCGCTGCGATCCTCTCCTGGCCTTCGACGGCACGGCTCCGTGCGAGACACCAGAAGGTGACATCTACCCGTACACGTGCGCGCTCGTGCAGCAGAACGGGTTCGGTCCTCTGAAGCCTCGGTGCGTCAGGCTGGCCGACCCGCAGGGGGACGGCAACGAGTGGCACGACAAGTGCGAGGCTCCCGACATCGTCGGCGACAGCTACACGTGCCTCAACACGGTGTGCGTGGCGAACAACACCAACCCGGTCGACCCGTCGCTCGGGGAGTGGATGCTCCCTTCCGGATTCTGCAATGGCGTCGGAGCCGACGAGTTCGCACGCTGCTGCACAAGGTACTGCGAGCCAGGAGCGCCAGCGCAGTCGTGCGGTGCCGACATGAAGTGCCTCGCCTTCAACCCGGCCGGACTCGAGGAAGGCACTCCTCCGATCGGGTACTGCGTGGACAGCGCGTACAGCGGCGGCTGAAACCGGATTCTAACGCCGGAATACGGGCAAATTTGGGGCGTTCGACGCCAGTCATGTAAAATTGACGAGGCGGACGTCCAGTAGCCATGAGACGCATGTCGAGCTTCATCTTGAGCCTCGGACTCCTAGGCTGTGCCGGAGAGTTCGATCCAGACCTCGAACCCCCCAGCGAGGAGACCGGTAGCACGGACGGCGGGAGCGACGAGGACAGCAGTTCCGAGGACGAGGAGGACGACGGGGAGACCGGGAGCGAGTCCGGGAGCGGCGAGGTCCCTGCCTCCTGCGGAAATGGCGTGGCCGATCCCGACGAGGAGTGCGACGGCCTCGACCTGCGTGGAGCGGATTGTACCGGCCTCCTCTCGCCGGGAAGCGGTAGCTTTCACGGGGGCCAGCTCGCCTGTACCGACGGCTGCACCTTCGACACGAGCTCGTGCCTTTACTGCGGAGACGGTGCGAGGAACGGTCCCGAGGAGTGCGACGGGTCAGACGTGGGGGGCGAGACCTGCGAGGACCACGACTTCGTGGGGGGCGCTCTCACGTGCACCGTCGACTGTCAGGTCTCGACCGACTCGTGCCTGGGCTGCGACGGTGACGAGGAGGGCATGTACGGGACGCCAGAGGACGCCGAGTGCGGAGGGATGACGCGCACCGAAGGAAGCGCCACGTACACCGTATGCACACCGCCCTGCGAGACGAGCGACGATTGCGCGGACCCGTCTCTGGAGTTCTGTCCCGTGCAGCCTACGTGCGACAACGCGAAGTGCTACATCGTCTGCAGCTCCGACGACGACTGTCCCGGCGGGATGGTCTGCGAGCTCTACGCGACGTTCAACGTGTGCTACTGGGAGCTGTAGGAGACACGATGCGACGGGCGCTCATCCTCGTTCTCCTCTCCGGTACAGGCTGCGGCGGCGTGTTTGATCCCGATCTCAGCGATCTGAGCGACGACGACGGCACGGCCACGGATGACACGCTGAGTACCGAAGGAGACGGTGCGGACGGTCACTCCTCCGGGGATGGGGGAAACAGCGGAACGGAGACGACGTCAGGCGACGAGGTGGACTCGAGCGACGACGAAAGCTCCGACGACGGAGGGACGGGCACGAACACGGGAACCTCGAGCGACGACACCGAAACAGGATCTGGCGAGCTCGGCCCCGGCGACGAGTGCCATCCTCTCAGCCACGAGATGGACGACGTCCCGGACTGCCCCGAACCCCTCACGTGCTACTGGCAAGGATGGGACATCATCGAGGAACACTGGAACTGGGCCTGCGAGGAGAGCGAGGGTCAAGGTGGCTGGCTGGAACCGTGCGAGTTCAACACGAACAGCTGCGCGCAGGGTTTTAGGTGTCTCCCCAACGTGTTCGTCGAGGGAGACTGCCCGGACATCTACTGCTGCACGCCCTACTGCGATCCGGCGAACGACACCTGTCCCGAGGGTTACTACTGCATGGCCTCAGACGACCCGTCGTACTTCCCGCCGTCCTTCCAGGACACCGACATCCCCCTCGTAGGGTGGTGCACCAAGACGTAGCTACTCGTCCCAGCCCGACAGGTCGAACTTCATGTAGACGACGCCCTGCTCGTCCTTGGCGAGTCCGAGTGTGGTGAGCTCCGCGTCGCAGCCCAGCGCGGCCGGGCTCACGCCGTGACTCCCCACCGACGGCCACAGGCCCCTTGCCGTGGCCTGAAATCTCTCGGAGCTGAGGGGACTCTTGGCCGCCAGCTTCTTGAAGATTCCGCTGAACATGGACGACTTGATTTCGCTGACCGTGGCCATCGTGTTCTCTCCTCGCTTTGATTACAGGTAAGCCACCCAGTGAATGAAGTCGGTGGGAGGCGTCAGAGGCGCGGCAGCGGCAACCTGAAACGAGATCCCGACCCCGGCCGCGATGCTTCCGGGAACGACCGCCACGTCCTGACCCGGCACAGCTGCCGCCTCAACCGTGATAAGGACAACCCGTGGAGGCGCAGAGAAGGGCGCATTGAACGGGATGACCCATGGTCCCAACCCTGGCGCGGGAATCGGGAAGACGCCGAACTGCATCGCCGGACTGGCATCGTCGATGACGTCCTGGTTGGGCACCTGACCGAAGGTGATCCTGCCGCCTGTTCCTCCGGCGGCCGCCGCCCCCGCCGAGATGATCACGTCTCCGGGAACGCCGTCCGTTCCCGTGCCGCCCGCGGCCCCGGCGCTGCCTGCCATGAGATAGATGAACCCACCGTCGCCGCCGTCCTCCGTTCCCGTCCCGGCGCCGCCGTTTCCCCCGAGACCGAGGATGTGACCGCCATCGCCTCCCTCGTTGTTGGCGCCGATGCCCGATCCGCCGTCCCCACCTAGCATCTCGAAGTAGCCGCCGTCGCCGGCCGTTCCGGCGACCGTTCCGTTGTCCGCGTCGCCGCCGGTCCCCGCGACCATCTGGAACGGACCACCGTCCCCCGCGTCGGCGTCGCTGCCTCCGGCAGCTCCGGCGTCTGCGTCGCCACCGTTTCCGAACACCATGAGGAGTCCGCCGCCGTCCCCCGCCTGCGCCGTCCCGCCGCCCGTGAGCGTCGCGTTTCCGCCCGCCCCGAGAGTGAACGCGAAGTCTCCTCCGTGTCCTCCCGTCGCGCCCGTATCTCCCTGCGCCGCGCCCCCGGAGCCCAGAGCTCCCTGGAAGTCGCCCGCGGCGCCTCCGATCGCCGGTCCCGTGCTCACGATCTGCGCGGTTCCACCGTCGCCCGACAGCGCCTGGAGGGCCCCGCCCACGCCGCCGCTCGCCGCGTCTATTCCCGTCCCGTCGCCACCGTCGCCGCAGTAGGCCAGGAAGTCGCCACCGTCGCCGCCATCGGCAGGCCCGCTCGTGATGGTCTGGGCGTTTCCTCCGTTGCCACAGATGTTCGCGGCCATCCCCCCGTCTCCCCCCGTGGCACCCGTGTGACCCGCCGCCTGACCGCCCAGTCCCAGGACTGCCGTGAGGTCCCCGCCATCGCCGCCAAGAGCCGTTCCCGTGCTGTTCGTACTCGCGGCTCCGCCTATCCCGGTGACGAGAGTGTACTCTCCGCCGCTTCCCGCCGTGGAGCCTGAGAACCCGTCGGAAGCACCGCCAGCTCCGAGTACGAGAACGCGCTCACCGCCGGCGCCGCCCGTCGCGGTTCCCGAGGCCGTGCTCTGTGCGGAGCTCCCGGCTCCCGCGATGGAGTCGTAGTCTCCGCCGTCTCCCCCGGTCGCTCCCGAGGTGCCCTGCGCCGTGCCTCCCATTCCCGTCGTGGTGTAGTAGTCCCCTCCGTCTCCGGCGACGGCGCTTCCAGCACTGTGCTGCGCGCTGCCACCCTGCATCCCGAGCCACGCGTAGGCGCTGCCCGAGCCCGCCGTGACCGGCGAGACGCCGTCCTGTGCGCTCCCGCCGACATCGCCCATAACGAGCAGGTCGCCGGCGTCTCCCGCGTCGCCGCTCGTGTTGGCGCCTCCGGCTCCGAGGAAGATCCGTAGCTCGCCCCCGTCACCACCGTCGACGACGCCGGACCCCGCGTTGCCGGCTATTCCGGTGCCGCCCGCGAGCGAGGCCCCGAGCCACACCTGACCCGCATCGCCGCCCGCGGCTCCCGTGACGGCACCCGGGACGAGCGTGGCGGTTCCCCCGCTGGTCCCCGGACCGCCCGCGGTCTCGTCGCCCGCGATGACCTCCACGTTGCCCCCGGCACCCGTGGCCAGGTCCTCTCCGACGATCTGGCTGCTGTTCGTGAGCTCGATGTCCGTGCCGCCGGTCAGGTTCCCGACCGCGAGGACCTGTGCGAGCGTCCCGATCCCTCCTCCCCCGAGCCCGACCACGGAGTCGACCACGTCGGCCCTCGTCACGATGCTCGAGAAGTAGAAGTCGACGGTGCGGGGAGTCGAGCCGGTCACCGTGTGAACGCCGACGAAGGGCCGCAGGGCCGTCGTCAAGCTCGGCAGCAGGAGCGACGCGGGAGCCACGTACTGGGCTGCACCACCGGCCGAGATCGTCACGCCGTCGGCGTCGTAGACGGTGAAGGTCACGTTTCCGGTCGCCGCGCTGGCGTCGATCTGCAGGTAGTGGACCGCGGCATCCGTCGGGAGCGCGAACACGGGCACCATGGCGCCCCCCGAGCCTCGAGCTACGAACTCGAGGTTCACCCCGGCGGCGTCCTGCCTGAGGCCCATGTACTCGAGCGTCGCCGGGTCGTCCGCGCTGAGCTCGATGCTCGGAGGCACGACGGCCACGCCGTCGCTGAAGCCGATGAAGATGCGCTCGTCCGCGTGGCTAGGCGACGCGACCTGGAACTTGAAGATCGCCTTGAACCTGGCGTCCCGACGGGCGACGTGATCGACCGTCGAGATCCACGCCTCGGAGGCCGCGGCCGCACCGACGGCCAGGTTGAGGAGGGGTCCTCCCGTGTCGGCTCCGAAGTTGATCGAGGCGGAAGGAGCCACTCCGGGCGCCACGGAGCTGCCGTAGACGCCGTAGGACTGGGGACCTCCGGCCAGATTGCCCGGACCCAGGAAGCCGTACCCGGCGATCAGGAGGGCGTCGAGGAATCCCATGCCGCCGCCGATGGCCGTCGACAGGTTGAGGTCCCCGCCCGCGTTCGTGTAGACGAGCTCGCCCGAGCCGTTGACCCAGATGCCCCCGTCGTTGCCGACCGGCGTGAACGGGACCGCGCCCACGCTCGACATGAGGAGCCCCGTCGGGTCGATGAGCCCGCTGACGGTCAGCTTGCCCGTGATGTCGACGTCGCCCGTGATGTCGACGATGCCGTCCGGCGACCCCCCTCCGCCGGTGCCGACGACGAGCTCGATGTTGCCACCGCTCCCGGTGGCGCCTCCGTTGCCGGCGACGAACTGGACCACGCCCCCGGCGCCCGCACCGTCCCCGACGCCGCACGCCACCTGGAAACCTCCGCCCGTGGCGCCGCCTCCGGTCGCGCTGCCCGTGGCGACCAGGAAGCTCCCCGGCGTGCCGCCTCCCGATCCGCCCGGACCGCAGGCGAGCAGGAAGTTCCCGCCCGAGCCGGCCCCGCTCCCCGCACCGAGTGCGAGGAAGAAGTCGCCGCCTGAACCCCCGCCGACTCCGCCGGGGCCTGCCGCGAGGAGGAAGTCGCCTCCGTCTCCGCTGCCCACGCCCGCGGAGGCGATCATGTGCAGGTCGCCCCCGTCCCCGTTGCCAGCCCCGTCGGGAAGTCCGGTCACGACGTTGACGTCCCCGCCGCTTCCCCCGCCTCCGGTAGAGCTACCCCCGAGGAGGTCGAGGTCGACGCCGGTCCCGCCTGCGTTGTCGTCGCCCTGAATCGGAAGACCTCCCGTCGCATTCCCGAAGCCGAGGACGGAGGTGAGATTCTGATTCCCACCGCCGCCGACGGCGGCCAGGAGATCTGCTCGAGTGACGGCCGAGAACTCCCAGACGCTGAGGGTCCTGTTCACGGCCGCGAGCGTCCGCACGCCCAGGAAGAAGTTCAGGTCCGCGGTCGCCGTCGGGAGGTTCGACGTGAACGTGTGGTCGTCGAGGAGGTTGCGGTCCTCGTCGTAGAGCCTCAGGGTGACCTCGCCGCTGACGGTCGCGTCTACGGTCAGCCAGAAGCCGTCTGACGCGGTCGGCGCGTAGCCGGTTCCGCTGCGCGTGGGCGTCCCGGTGTTGTCGTCCGTGACGAACGTGAAGTTCGTCTGGGGGACGTCCGTGCAGAGCTGGACGCCGACGTAGCGCTCGGCCGGCGTCGTGCTCGCGAGCATGGTCGTCGGAGTCGCCGTCACGGCCTCGCTCGTGAGCCCGACGAAGAGGCGCGTCGTGGTCGCCGCGTCGAGGTCGAAGTGGAAGGCCGCGAGCGGCCTCGCGTCGAGCCTCACGGTCGAGCCGGTCACGAAGACCCCGGCTTCCTGGTTCAGCACGGCCCCCGTCGGCAGCCCTCTCACCGTCCCCTGATCGGACGTGATCGGGACCGGGGGGAGGCCAGAGGTGACGAACGTGGTGGCGAAGATGCCGTGGAACGCGAAGACCGCCCCCGTCGGAACCGCCTGCGCGGAACCCCACTGCATGCTGGCGAACTGCTCCGCGAACGTGCCGCCCGTCCCTCCGCCCCCTCCGGCCTGCCAGCTGAGCTGGCCCGCGCCGTTGGTGGTGAGGACGAAACCGGCCGTCCCGTCGGCCTCGGGCCACCGGAGCCCGTCGAGGACCAGGGAGCTCCCCGGCGCCACGGCGGGATCGAGGACGAGGTCTCCGTCCGACGCGATGCGGTCGCCCAGCGTGTCGCTGACCGTGATGCCGCCGGCGGTGCCTCCCGTGGTGGCGTCGATCCCGAGGACGGTCGGCAGTCCCGAACCACCCGCTCCGGGAAGGTTCACCCACTGAAGTCCTCCGTTCAGCGTCAGGATCTCGCCCGGGGCGGGAGCCGTGATCGTGACGTCGGTGAGGGCGCCTAGGGTCGTCGCGCCTCCGCCCGTCGTGATGTCCCAGCTCCCCGCCGAGTTCTGGTACATCAGGCGCCCGTCGGGGCCCGTGCCGTCGACCCAGAGGAGCCCATCGTTTCCGACGATGGTGACGGGCGCCGAGCCGACGCCCGACAGGACGAGGCCCGTGGGATCGATCATGCCCGTGACCGTCAGTTTCCCGTTGACGATCACCCTCCCGTCCAGCGCGGGGCCCGTTCCCGGGGTGAGCGTGATGTCGCCCCCCGTCCCTCCCGCGTCGACGGTGGTGCCGGACGTGATGTTCACGGCCCCGCCGTTCCCGGAGGTCGTGTTGCCGACCAGGACCGAGACGTCGCCCGCCTGCCCGGTCACGGCGCTTCCGGTGAGCAGGATGATGTCTCCCGTATCGCCGACGTTCGAGTCGCCCGTCCTCAGCCCGACGGCGCCCGAGTCGCCCGTGCTCGAGCCGCCGTCGCCGGTCACGAGGCTCACGTCTCCGCTGTCGCCCGCTTGGTTCACGTCCCAGGACTCAATGGAGACGTCGCCCGTGTCGCCCGAGGCCGAGCTGTTCTCGCCGGACGCGATGAACACGTCGCCACCCGAGACCCCCACGACGCTCGAGCTCCCGCCCTTCATCATGAGGTCGCCGGTCGCCGTCGCCGGTACGGGGAAGAAGGTCCCCGGCGCGATCTCGATGTCGCCCTGCACGCCGCCCGTCACTCCGGTGTGGGCCCCGCTCGCGATGATGACCGTGCCCGTGGCTCCGGTGCCCGCGTGAAGTCCGCTCGAGATCGTCAGGTCCCCGGTCACGCCGGTCGCGGTAGGATCGAACTGCCAGCCCGTGCCGAACAGGCTCACGCCCGTGTCGCCCGTGCCGCCGACGACCAGGCGGTTCCCGCTCGAGACCGTGATGCTTCCCGAGTCGTTGACGGCGCCCGTCGTCGGACCGCCGAAGACCGCCACGTCGGCCCCGTCTCCGAAGTTGTCGTCGGTCTCGCCGACGATTCCGCCGCCGAGCTGGTTGACGACGATGGGGTTGTTGCCCGTGGTGTTCCCGTTGATGAGGACCTGGGCGAGCGTCAGGGCTCCCAGGCCCGCGCCACCTCCCTGGCCGACCACGTTCGCCTGGTTCACGATGCAGGCGTTCTGCAGGTACAGCGAGCCCGTCCCGGCGCCGAGCGTCGTGCTGCGACAACCCACGACGACGCCCATCCGGGCCGAGAGCGTCGGCAGGAACGTGCTGGTCGACTGCGTCGCCTGGAGGTTCAGGTCGTCGTCGAAGATGTAGAAGCGGACGAGCGGCGTCGCCGTGTCGGTGGCGTCGATCACGAAGAACGACGTCCCCGGCTGGGTCATCGTGTTTGTGACCGCGTAGCCCATGTTGAGCGACTGCGCGGCCGCCCCGGTCGACGTGATCGCCTGCCAGTCGCCCAGCGTCGGCTCGAGCTTGAAGCCGATGAACGGGGCGCCGGCCGGGAGGGAACCCGAGAGCTGGTTCGTGGCCGAGTGGCCCGTGAGTCCCATGAAGATCCGGTACTCGTTGGGCTGAGTGTTCTTCGCCCGGAAGGTCGCGATGAACCCGTGCTCGCGCGCGTGAGGCAGCGAGCCGGTCCCGGTGTCGAGGTCTAGCGCCGCCTGGTTCCCGGCCGCGGTCTGGTCGACCTGGAAGTTCAGGTGAGGACCCGTGTCGGTCGCCCCCCCGATGGTGATCGTGCCCAGGCCGGCCGTCTGGTCGATCATCCCCTTCCAGATGCCGAGGTCGCAGATCCTGTCGTCCACCGTCGCGGCGACGTCGTTGCCCGCGGGACATAGGTAGCCCCACTGGAGCTGCTCGAAGCTCTCGACGAAGTCGCCCGCGAAGGCGAGTTGGACCCATCCGGTCGGAGAGCCATTGGTGTTCAGCCAGAGCTGTCCGAGGCCCAGGTCCGTGCGCTGGTAGATCGCACCCTCGTCGCCCGTCACCGCGGCGACGTTCGGGTCAGCGGTTCCTCGCTTGATGTTGTCGGAGCGAAGGACCCCGTTGCCCACGATCTCGCCGTCCGCGAAGCCACCGCCACCGGAACCTGGAGTCAGGCTGACGTCGCCGCCGGTCGCTCCGGCGGAGCCGCCGTCTCCGGCGCTGATGCTGACGCCGCCTCCGACCTGCGACTGCGAGGAGGAGCCGGCCCGCAGGACGATGCCCCCCCCGTGTCCCGCGACCGCGATGGGGATGGGCTCGATCGGGAAAGCAGCCGAGCTCGACCCCGCCATAATCAGGATGTTGCCGCCCTGACCGTCGGTGAGCGCCTCGCCCGCGTGGAGGACCATCCGTCCAGCGGTCCCCAGGAGGCCAGTGGTGCTCGAGCTGCCGCCGCGCAGGATGATGGCCCCAGCTCCTCCGCCGAGTCCTGGAGCTCCCACGTCGCCCGTCTCGAGCCTGATTCCGCCCGACGCGCCGCCCGAGGTCGAGTCGGCCGTCGTCAGGAAGACGCCGCCCGAGGACTCCGAACCCGTCGGGTCGGCGGACAGGAGGTAGACGTTCCCCGTGGTCCCTCCCGCCGAGGTGCCCGACGTCAGGATGACGTGACCGCCGTCTCCCGTGATGCCCGTCGCGGGACCGCCCATGACGTTCACGTCGGCGCCGGCCGCACCTCCGGTCCCCTCCTCGCCCACGATGCCCGGACTTCCGCTCGAGATGACGATCCTCTCCGAGCCGGTGAAGTCACCGATGGCCAGCGTCTCCTCGAGGTTCTCACCCCCGAGCTCGTCGGAGATCGCCTTCCACGTCGTCCCCCCGTCCTGGTTCTGGTAGAGCGCCGACGGGTTGTCGCTCACGTAGAGTGAGCCCACGGGGGCCGTGACGACTCCGTCGGGAGTCGCCAGGTCCCCCGCGTAGACCTCGAACCTGTTGCCGGTCGAGACGTCCGGCCCGACGACCATCGTGAAGATGCCCTGGGTCGTGACGTCGGTCCGGTTCCAGAAGAGCAGGTCCGCGACGCGGCCGTCGACCTCGTTGCGGCCGTTCGAGATGATGAGGTCGCACGGATCGTCCGCGAGCTGCGGACCGTCGTAACCACGGACGGTGCTCGCCTGGACGATGTCCGCGTCAACCCCAGGACGGCGATTTGCGGGAGGAGTGGACATGTCTGCTAGGGCTCCGGCTATCGGCGGGACCGCTTCTTCCCGGCCTTCTTCCTAGAGCGGCCGATAGGCTCTTTCGCGGCTTTCCCGTCGTCAGCGCCCTTCGCAGAATTCGCCTCGGGAGAAGGTTCTTCGGCCGTCTCCGGAGCCGCGTCGCCCGCCTCCGAGGTCTCCTCGCCCGTTTCCGACGCCTCCTGGCCCTCCTCCCGTCGCTCGGCCACTCCCACGGCCCTGTCGCCCTGAACGTCCATTCCTCGGGCTCGAGAGGTGGCCTCGATCCCCTGCTGCCTGAAGGTCTCCTCGAACGCCTGGAACGCCTGGAACGCGCCCTCGTGCTTGAGGACCATGTCCTGAGCCTGCTTCTGAAGGCCCTGAAGCTGCTCGATGGCCGCCGCGAGTCCCTCGAGCACCGGGGCCGTCGGAGGCGGCTGCTGGTCGAGGAGCTGCTGTCTCCGCTGGAGGAGGATCTGTTCTCCGAACGTGAAACTCTCGCGGAGGGCCCGGAACTTGGCGAGCTCGCGCTCGGCCGCGTCGCGTCGTTGGAGGGCGATCTGCCGATGGTCCTCCGCCACGACGGCGCGGACCTCGGCCTTCAGCGTCATCTCATCGACTTGCTCCTTGATGCGGTTCGCATCCTGCATGTGTTTTTCTCCATTTCCATCTGTGTTCACAGCTCAAGGTGGTTGCCGGTCGGGCCCTCCCGGGCATCGGGAGGGCCCGAGCTCGACGAGGACTACGCCCTGTTGTTCGTGCTGTTCGTGTAGTAGATGATCGTGACGACGTCGTTGACCCTGAAGGTCGGTCCCGACGCCTCCACGTCGATCTCGTTGCCGGTGCCGTCCGAGACCTCGTTGCCGCTCCCGTTCATCAGGAGGACGCCGTTCAGGAACACCTGGGCGTCCGTGTCGAACGAGAAGTCGGAGGACGGCTTGACCGGCAGCTGGTTGCCGGTGAAGTCCGCCGCCTGAAGAGAAGTGCTCGGTGCCACCTCCGTGTCGATGGTGTCCTGGAAGAAGTTCCTCGTGACCTGCGTGCTCGTCGTGGCCACCCGCTCCCAGCCGGTGTTCGTGGCGTCACCGGTCTCCTTGACGTAGATCGCGTTCGTCGTGCCGTCCCGGAAGTACACGTCGCCCGCATTGGCCGTCACCGCGCTCTCGGGATCGACGGAACCCGTGTAGAGGTCCACGGTGGCGCCACTCGTGCCGTCCGTCCTGTCGAGCCGGAGGAGCGGACTCGAGAGTCCGACCGCCGAGTCTATGGCTACGAGACCGTCGGTGCCGGAACCCGTCGCGATCTTCGGATAGATAACGAGACTGCCGCCGCTTCCGTTCGTGGAGTTCGAGTCGCCAGCAGTCAGCGTGATGTTGCCGCCGTCTCCCGTGGCTCCGGCACCGCCAGCACCGGCCTCGATGGCCACCGCGCCGCCATTGCCCGTACCCGCACCTGCACCGGCGTCGAGCGTGATCGGCCCCCCGTCGCCGTTCGTCGCGCCGGCACCCGCGTTCAGGTCGATGGCACCGCCCGTCGTCGTCCCCGTCCCGCACGTGACGTCGAACTCCCCTCCCGTCGCC